>Ga0209487_1000261_pt1 | contig 47712 bp, 39 predicted proteins | sample Poulit2012_FD_187524 | JGI IMG/M metagenome (GOLD analysis project Ga0209487, IMG submission 187524) | Agricultural soil microbial communities from Georgia to study Nitrogen management - Poultry litter 2012 (SPAdes) (version 2) | ecosystem: Environmental > Terrestrial > Soil > Agricultural land... | reverse complement strand
AGGGAAAATAGTCCACATTCCTTTAAATAGAATGTTTTTATTCCCCACTCATTTGACATCAAAATACAAAGTGCCAAATATCTTCTCCTTTCCACCATTTGGCGGACCGGCTTTTTTTGGAAAAAAGAAACAAAAATCATGACATGCTTGGGATGTCGCCGGTAAGCACATCTCGTAGCATGACCTGATCCGCCACTGGCGGAACCTCCGCTATCGCTTCATGAGCCATCCACTATGTATTCAAATGCTAAAAGTGCCAAAGAACATTTCTTCTACTTTGCCTTGATGCAAAGTTCCCGCCGTCGGCGGGCGGACAGGGAGCAAAAATCAAGAAAAATGATTGCTCACCCGCAAAACAGGCCCCCGCACCCACGCATTTTTTCAGGGGCCGCCCTCTTTGCTTCGCAAGATTGTTCTTTGTAATTAATTGGAGATCTTTTTATTAAAAAAAATGGTTTCCAGCATTGATATGATGTTATGGGTATCGAGCACTCTGATTTTAATTTCATGGTTTATCTCTGTGCCCTTTGTGCTTCCAGTTCTCTGTCTTCTCTGTGTTGAATTCTAAAACTTCTCTTCGCAAACTCAATCCTGATTTCCTGAAAAACAGTCGCACAAACCCTGGGAAAGGTAGACGTCCTCGTCTGCCACAAGCACGCAACCTAACACTTAGGGCCTGAAAACTGGTACCTAGCTCTCAGAATCTCTGCGTTACAACTCTGCACATATTTTCTTCGAAAACACCATTCTGTCCTCCTGAAAGAAGACCGAAATCAGGCGAACAGGCACTGTACACTGCGTAGCTTCTCCTCTGCGACATAATTTGCACACCTCAGGTGCAAAATGGCGAAGTGCCTTCATTGATTGTTCCTATTCTTTTGTATCATGGAACACAAAGATGGGAATACCACACAGTGGATGATTTGTTTGAGGACGTAGAAGATGAACTGAAAAATTATTTACCAAATTTCGAGTATATTTTTCATGATCTTGGTGAATTAGAAGACCATGAACTGGAAATACTACACAATAAATTTCTGGCTGCTTCCTTTTTGGCATCAAAATATGCTTTTAATAAGGAGAGGTTGGAACAAAAAGCCATACGAATTTTGTTACTGTCTCAAAGCGGTACAAAAAGACTACGGAAAAGTCTGATAATATATTTATTTAGCAGGAGTGAATTTGATGAAGAATTACTTGATTCTCTGCCTGCAAATCTTAAACATGATGTTATGAATACATTAGATATCTATGTGGAGAAAGGGATAAAAATTGGGTTAGAAAAGGGGGAGAAGATTGGTCTAGAAAAGGGGAGAAAGAAAGCTGAAGAAAGCGAGAAAAAATTCCAGACTATGATTGAAAATTTAATTCGCAATACTGATTGGGTAGATGATCAAATAGCGGATGTGACCGGAATATCGATAGAACTGATCCGGGAAATACGCACTTCCATGAAAGAATAAAATGCATAATTCTTTACCTACAAATCTTGATCCGGGCTTCGCACCGCGTCCGATTAATGGCGGAAACCCGGGACTTCCCGCAAGGCGAGACTGGCTTATGAATCTCTAAATTCCCGGCTGCAGATGATTAATGATCACACCATCTTCGATTAAAAAAATCGGTTCCGGTGATACAACTAAAAACACTTCGACCTGTGAGAAAGATATCCCTCATCCTCTGTTTACTTCTACTCATCGCTCTTCCACATTTTTTAGTTGTGAGAAAGAAGAAACTCCCCATCTCTCTGATACAGAATTTTGCTCTTCCTTATTGGAAGGTGATTACGACCAGCTCACTCCGGTCTTGAATCACTTTTTTGAAAACCAAAATCAAAATGATTCAGAAGAACAGAAAATGAAGAGATTAGCGAATTGGTTGAGAGAAAAATCTTGCATTTCAAATGTGGAAGTCCTTTGTTTTTCATGTATTCAAACAAATCCGCTCCTCAGCGAAATTCAGGTCCACATTTCTACAGGGGGGAAAACAGTCACAAAAAAACTTGACATCATAATGGAGTTTCCATTGAAATTGGGAGCCATTCATGAATGAAATAAATACAGCTCTCACATTCCAATCTACTTATAAGACAGATAAAATAATGATACCATTATTTTCAAAATCATTAGATATAGAAGGATTTTCAAGAGAGGAAAAACAAATGGATATCCATTGATGAGATCCAAGGAACATCCTGTTTTCAGGATTATTTTTATATTACAGCCACTTCAATGTAAGCGATCAAAAAATAGAAACAAGTATGTATAAACAAAGACTTTTCATCCTTTTCATTCTTGCCCTCTCGCATGTGGCATATTCTCAATCAGCGGATGATCTGAAAGCAATTTATGAAGACTTGTCCGTTTTTGAAGATGCTCTGGCCACACAGCTCAAAAAGAGAACAAAAAAATCAAAGATCAGAAAGATCGGCCATCCCGTGATTCGCGACGTTGCCGATCAGATTTTGCGTGGAGAATATGAGACGACTTACCGCGTCAATACATTCCAATCTTACCTGTCGCCCCGCACTCTGGGGATGAAGCTATCCATAGGGGATGGCTATAGTAAGTATGAAAACATCACCGGGATTTTTCTTCCAAAAGGGGAACATATCGTTCTGGTGGACGGGATAGAAAAAGACAAGGAAGTCACGCTGCTGATCCCCAACTGGGACCGGCGACCGCCCGATGAAGAGGACCCGTCCAAAGATGAAAAGGGCTGGGGCATCGAAAGGGAAGTCTTCCCGCTGCGCAATGGAGTCAATATGATTCGGTTGGAAGATTTCGGCGGGTTGGCATATATCGGCTATGATTCGGATGACCCCGAAAATGCCCCTCCGGTATCGGTCCATTTTCTGAATGGAGAAGTGAATGGATATTTTGACATCCAAATGCATACCGACGAAGACTGGGATCGGCTAACGGCCAATCAGGTTTACCCCATGCTGGATGCGATCGGAGAACATATCCAGGTGATTTATCCGAAGGAAGCGATTCAACAATATGCGGCCGGGAGGGGCGTAGAGTTGATCAGCAATTATGATTCTCTTGTGTATCGCCAGCACCGGTTGATGGGATTGGTGAAATATGACAAAGTACCCGAAAACAGGATCCTTGCGCGGGTGAACTATAACTACTACATGTTCAGGGACGGGGATGGCGTCGCTTATATGGGTGGCAAAAAAGGAAACGCGATGGGCAGGGTCGTCGATCCCGATCAGGTGATCCGGGACGATCCCTGCTGGGGGTTCAGCCATGAAGTGGGGCACGTTCATCAGCTCCGGCCTTATCTCAACTGGGGTGGTCTGGGCGAAGTGAGCAACAATATATTTTCGATGTATGTGACTACTTCCTTCGGGAATCCCAGCCGGCTCCAGGAGCAAAACAATTATGAAAAGGTCCGGAATTCGATCTATGGAAAAAATAAATGTTACCTCCAGGACGATGATGTGTTCAATCGACTGGTTCCTTTCTGGCAGCTGCATCTATATTTTTCCCGGATAGAAAAACGTGACGATTTTTACGCAGACTTGTTTGAAGCCTTTCGCCAGCAAAACGAGGAGGAAAGAATGAATCGCCGCGGATGGACGATGGGCGGACGAGGTGGTCAAAATCCGGCGGAGTATCAGTTGAACTTCGTAAAAAAAGTATCGGAGGTGGGCGGAGTGGATCTGACCGAGTTTTTTGAGAATTATGGATTTTTCTATGTCGGTGAGTTTGAATATGAAGACTACGGACGGTATCACTACCAAATGTCGCAGGAAATGGCAGATCAGGCGAAAGCAGAAATCAAGGCGATGAATCTTCCAAAACCGAAAGTGGATCCTTCTAGATTGGAGGATGATAGGGAAAATGAACAATGAAGGAATCTAAGGCGAGACTTTGAAGCCAGCTTTGCTGGCTGAGGTAATGAGACCTAGTCTCGTTGAGGTACGAGTTGCGGGATGCGAGGAAACGGGGTGCGTGTTTTCGAGGTGCGTGTTGCGGTACTTTTCAAAATATTGTTATTGTTTTTGCGAATGAAAATCATCACTTCTGCAACCTCGTAGGTATGCGGCGAAAGACGTGAGAAGAGGATTTCCTGCGAGGTTTTTCTTCATTGTTATTTCGAAAGATAAAAGATAAAATTTGAAGTGGTTTCAAGAAGATGTCGCACTTTCAGTGCTCACTTTTCTGCATCTTCACACACAGGGCTGCACCCTGTGCTGTTTGATTGCGCGCCTTCAGCGCTTTTTGACATTGATTCATACTTTTGTGCTTCAGGAAAACATTGTTATCTCTTCGAATGGCATTTCATGGTGGTCCGCCGAATAGGCGAATGGATTCCGCCAATGGCGGACAAGCAAGCGTTCCAAAGGCAGAAAGTGCCCCGGTACATTTTCTCGCTGGCTCGAGGAGGAGGGGCAGTGGTTTGTTATGCTTTTTAGTAGACGCGGACGTCTACTATTCCCAGGTTCGTGCGACATTTTATTAAGAAATCAGAGTGGTGTTTTCGAGTCGGGCTCCACTGTGTCCGCCTAATGGCGGAATCCTTTTGGGCTTAGGGATCCCCAAGTTCCAACCTTCCCGCGAAGCAAGGCTGGCTTTTCTTCCAGGCTTCACAATCCTCAGCTTTCCCGCAAGGCTAAACAGGCTTATGAATCCTTTACTACCACCTTCACGCATCTTTGCTTCTCCGTGACTCTCGGCATTACCCCTCAAAACGGACTTTCCATTTTTATACTTATCTTCACACCACTAAAGAAATTTTCAAATCAAAAACCTTTTAAGATCATGAGGCTAATTTTTGGGATCATCTTGTCCATTTTCAGTTTTTCACTTCACGCACAGGTCAATCTGAGCTACTATCTACCCGATACCACAGCGCTCAATCCGGCGATCACTTCTCCGAAAGAATTCCTGGGTTTCCAAATCGGGGAATGGCATATCAGTCATGATCAGCAGACTTACTATATGAAACAACTGGCGGATGAATCAGACCGCATCATATATGAGGTGCGGGGACACAGCCATGAGAACCGGCCGATGGTCAATATGATCATCTCCCATCCGGACAACCTGGCCCGCCTGGATGAAATCAAAGAAAATCACCGTCAACTATCCGAAATCGACGGTCCGAAACCGGACATCACGGATGATCAGCCGATCGTCGTCTGGCAGGGATATTCCATCCACGGCAATGAACCTTCAGGTGCCAATGCAGCGATGCTGGTCGCTTATTATCTCGCCGCCGGAGAAAATGACCAGATCCTGAATATCCTCAAAAATACGGTGATCATATTTTACCCCAGCTACAATCCCGACGGGATGCAACGATTCTCCACCTGGGTCAATATGAATAAAAGTAAAACCCTCAATCCGGACAATCAGGACCGTGAATATGATGAAGTATGGCCTAAGGGACGAACCAATCATTATGGATTTGATCTAAACCGGGACTGGCTTCCCCTTCAGCAGCCCGAAAGTGTTTCCAAAATCGATCTTTTTCAAGAGTGGCGACCCAATGTATTGACCGATCATCATGAGATGGGAACCAATACAACCTACTTTTTTCAGCCGGGAATTCCGTCCCGTACCAATCCTATGACGCCCGAGATCAACCAGCAGCTCACGGAAGAGATCGGATATTTCCATGCAGAAGCGCTGGACAGCATTGGTTCTTTGTACTACGCCAAGGAGAGTTATGATGATTATTTCTATGGAAAAGGTTCTACTTATCCCGATATCCAGGGAAGTATCGGCATTTTATTTGAGCAGGCCAGTTCGAGAGGTCATGTCCAAAACTCTGTTCATGGGGAACACACATTTCCATTTACCATCCGCAATCAGTTTGTGACTTCTTTTTCCACCCTGAAAGCGGCGCTTCACCTAAAAAAAGATCTGTTGGAATACCAGCGCGATTTTTATCGTGATCAGGATTTCTCGACACGCGAAGGATATATTTTCGGAGGTAAAGAAGCTCCGTATCGTACCCGGGAACTGGCGCGAATTCTTCAGCACCACGAGATAAAAATATTCGAAACAGAAGAAGATGTCAAAGGGAACGAAAATGAATATGCAGCCGGACAGAGTTATTTTGTGCCACTGGGCCAGAGACAGCAGCAGCTGATTCGTGCCATATTTGAAATCACAGAGGAACTTCCGCCGGATAGTCTGTTCTATGATGTGTCGGCGTGGACATTTCCATTGGCATTCAATCTTCCTTATGAAAAAATGAATGCTCCGGGTGGGCTGATCGAAGTAACAGAGAAAGTATCGGTGACACCGGTTGCTTTTCAACGATCAGAATACGCCTATGTACTGCCATGGACACACTATCTGGCTCCCAAGGTTTTGTATCGCCTTTTAGAAAAAGGGGTTCGTGTCAAAGTGGCCAGCCAGCCATTTTCGTATTCCGGCAGGGATTTTGACTATGGTTCTTTACTGATTCCACTCCAAAATCAAGACGCCGGACTGATCGAAGATATTCTGCAAGAAGCGGCTGCAGAGGGAATTGAATCTTATCCTGTCCATAGCAGTCTGACGGATCAGGTCAATCTGGGGAGCCGGAACTTCCTGTCGGTTACGCTGCCCAAGGTCGCACTGATCGTGGGCGATGGTGCGTCTGCTTATTCTTCGGCGGAACCGTGGCATTTGCTGGACACGAGATACGAGATTCCGGTCACACGCCTGGAGGGAAATCGACTATCAAGCTACAATCTGGATGAATATAATGTCATCGTAATGAGCGACAGCCGAATCCTGTCTTACAACAAAAACGAGTTGGATCGGTGGATCCGGCGAGGCGGGGTCATCATCGCCTCGGGATCATCGGGTCGCTGGCTTTCCAGTCAAAATATCGGATCATTTGATTATAAAAGTTTGCCTGTGATCGACTCCACATCGGCCACCTATGAAGAAATGACAGATCTCTATGGTGCCCGTGTCACCGGTGGAAGTATCATGAAAGCATACATCGATCGATCGCATCCGATCGCATTCGGATATACGGATGAAGTATTGCCGGTATTCAAAAACAATAATTTTGTCTTTGAACCTTCCAAACTCCGGTTCCGAAATCCGATCGTCTATGCGGAAGATCCTTTATGGAGCGGATATTTGCATCCCGTAAATGCTGAATTATTCGGGGGTGCGAGTGCTTTGCAGATCGATGCCATCGGACGGGGAAGAGTGATCAATTTTGCGGACAATCCCAATTTCAGAGCTTTCTGGTATGGAACAAACCGATTGTTTGCAAATGCTCTGTTTTTTGGGAGATTGATTAATCAACGATAGCTGTATGCTTTAAGCAGTAAGCTATAGGCAAGACTATAAGTGGTATACTTTAAGCAGTAAGTTATTTCAAGCTTACCAGACCTTCACATTTTTACGGTTCTGGAATTTGCAGGCAGGGGAATTTTGGTTCGCATGAGGAAATCAAAAATTGAAAATGGCGTAGGCGCAGTCCGTGACGGCTTTCGTCATCACATCAAAATCGAGTGTGTCAATCGTATCGGTGATTTTATGGTAATGGGGATTGCCACCGCGGGCGGTCCCCAGAATCATCACCGCCGGGAAATCAAACTTCCAATAGTTGCGATGATCAGAAGGGGCATTATTAGGATAGTCATCGACATATGAGATGGTACGAACATTGAGAAATCCATGCTCACGAAGCAATCTTTCGACCTCGTCATTGAAGGATTTGAACCGACGGATCCCGGATACGATGAGGTAATTGTTGTCAGCAGGTAAGGGTACGCGGGTCTCTTCCTGATCCGGTTTTTTCTTTGTTTTCTCTCCAAAATATCCGATCATTTCCAGAGCGATCATACCGATCACCTCCTGATCGTGTTCATGAAGTGATTTTGCATGGATGTAGCTACCCATCTTTTTGGTCCTGAAAAAAGGAGGTTCTTCCAGGCAAAAGGCGACAAAATCGATTCCATACGGCAGGTTGTATTGATGCTCAGATAACAACCGCGCGATTTCCAAAAGTCCTGCCACCGCACTGGCATTATCATCCGCGCCGGGCTGATCCTTGTACACATCATAATGGGCCCCGACGATGAATCGCTGCTTCGCTTCCGGCTGATAGGAAGCGATGATATTTTGATAAATATTTCCACGAGCTTCCCACTCCTGGCGTGAAATCGTAAAACCGGTCTTTTCAAATTCTTTCTCGATATAATCAGCCGCCTTTCTCAGACTCCCGATATTTTTATAGTTGCGATAAGGGTATATTGAAGACAGAAAATCTACATCCTGATAAAGTCTGATCTTTTTTGCGAGCATATTTTTAGCAAGTAAAACAGCTTTCCATTTGCATTGTTTTTTACCTACTCATCCATTCTTCCAGCGCATCCGATGTAAGCACATTATACGAGATCATAGAAACTATGACTTGGCTCCTGCCAGTTCTTTGATGGTCCGGATGGTCTTCTCATGTTTCAGATCCAGGCCTTCCTGCTGATATTTCATCACACCATCTTTGTCAAAGACGCTGATGATATTGGAATGTGAAAAATCTATAGGCGATATCCTTTTATAGTTGACCGCCAGAACGGTCGCAAATTCCCGGGTATTCTCTTCGGTCGAACGGACGAATATCCACTTATCATCCGTCATTTCATTTTCGATAGAAAACTCTTTCATTTTCTCCGGTGTATCCACTTCCGGATCGATGCTGACCATCACATACTGGACCTCCGGCTTGTACTGCTCTGGGATCTGTTCTTCGATTCTTCTCATATCCGCGACCAACCGGGGACAAGCTGCCTTACAGGAAGTGTAGATCATGACCATCACCGTTACTTTCCCGCGCAGCTCCTCCAATGGGAAATCCTCATTATCCTGATTGGTCCATATGCCCGGCAATTGATAGACGGACATTTCGGGCAACTCTTTCGTTTCTTCTTCAGCCGGAGTCACTGATTGATCTGCATCGGACTGACAGGCTGCGATCATCAGCAGCCCTGCTAATAACAAAATTTTTATATTTTTCATTGTATAGTATTTTCACTGTCAGAAGCACATCGGAACCCTAAATTCCGCGTCACATATCGTGCTTTCATACTCGATCGAAAAGCGAATCGCATAAAAGCAGCATAATCCATCAGATCCGTCGCTCCCAAAGAAGCTGCACCACAAAAAAGATTATTATCTGTGTTGCCACCCTGGCGGGATTCGGTAGAAAGCAAAACCGATGAAAAATCATAAGTCCACTCCCATACAAGACCATGGAGATCATTGACACCCCATATATTTTTCATACCTGTCCCGATCGAGTTTTTATAAGTTTTTCCACCTTCATACCAGGAAAGCAGGTATTGATTGTACTCTTTCCGCTCCCGTGCATCCCGGGACAACTCGTTGGCCATGGCAACATACTCCCATTCATCGACGGTCGGTAACCGATTCCCTTTCCATTCACAATAAGCTTTGGCGGCCCACCATGAAACATTGGTTACCGGAGCTTCCGGATTGACCTCCCCCAATTTTACGGGTGACTCCCAGTGAGACAGATATCCCTCCTCGGCATACAGCTGTATGACCTTCCCTTTCTGCCATTTTTCCTCTTCTCTTACAAAATCAAGAAATTCTGCATTGGTCACAGGATAGATATCGATATTAAAATCAGCTACGGTCACCATGCTATCCTTACTTCCATACAAAGGGATGTATCCTCCTCCTTTTATAGGCGCCATTCCTTGAGTCTGAGCCTCTGATAAAGAACCCATTAACAGACAGACCATCAGCCATCCCCAGATTTGCATCCATTTTTTATTCATATCAAAATAATTTCAATCAACTTTTATCCTTCTCTTTCTGAACCATTTCACGGGTTACTTCCACCGGATCGTTCCCCCAGTTGTGAGTGATGTAGGTCATCACGCTGGCTACTTCATCATCGGTCAGATTTTGACCCGGCATGACACTATTGTACACCTCACCATTTACTGTGATCTCTCCACTCAATCCGTGTATCACGGCACGAATCGAACGAGGTATATCCGCATTGAGATAATCAGAATTGGCTAAAGGCGGGAAAGCATTGGGCAATCCTTCTCCTCCAGCCTGATGGCAAGCCATACAGGTTCGCTTGTAGATATCCTTTCCATACTGTAGCTTCTCATCCAATGTGAGCGCGACATCAGGTAACTTTTCGGTAGTATCGGGCATCTTCTGGATCGCACCTCCCTCCGGCAGATAAATTCCCTCCTGAATCGTTCCAGCAAATACCTTATCATTGTCATCTCCTGCCACATTGATCACACCCAGAGCCCCTTTGTTGAAAGCCCTGAAAATGGAATGATCCACAAGAATCAAACTTCCCGGAACTTCCACCTTAAATTCGATCATCGCCGCTCCCCCGGCCGGGATCAGAGTGGTCTGAATATTCTCGATATAAGAGGTACCTCCCTCTACATATACCCGGTCAAAGATCTCCCCGATCACGTGAAAAGAAGACACCAGGTTGGGCCCTCCATTTCCTACAAACAGTCGTATCGTCTCCCCCACATTTGCCGTCAGCGCATTCTCTTCGGTCAGCGCCCCCACACTTCCATTGAACACCACATAATCAGGTTGCTCCGCAATTGCTTTGCTCATATCAAAAGCCTGCAAACCACGTGCTCCATAACTCCCTTCTGTATAAAAATCTCCCTGCATGACATAATATTCTTTGTCCACGGGTTTCAATCCCCCTTCAGGTTCGACCAGGATCAGGCCATACATTCCATTTCCGATATGCATCCCGACCGGCGCCACGGCACAGTGATATACATACAGTCCCGGGTTGAGCGTCTTAAATGAAAATACGATCTCTTTCCCCGGCGCGACAAAGGAAGATTCGGCACCACCTCCCGGGCCGGTCACCGCGTGAAGGTCGATGTTGTGCGGGAGTTTGTTATCCGGGTGATTTTGGAGATGGAATTCCACCTTATCTCCCACTCTGACCCGGATAAAACTACCAGGCACTGTACCTCCGAAAGTCCAATAAAGATATTCGGTACCATCCACCATGGTTCCTACTTCTTCGATGATTTCCAGTTCTACTTTGACCCGTTTTGCTTCACGATTTCCTACCGGAGCAGGCACGTAGGGCGGAGGTGTCAGTTCTGCGTCCATCGTTCCTGTCACCCGGATTTCGGTGGTATCTTGTGGTTTTTGATCACAGGAAATAAACAGCAGAGAAAAAATAAACAGCAACGGCAGCAAGGGATGAAAAAAGAAAGAGTTTCTGCGAATCATAATCTGTTGGTTTTTATTTTCAAATAAGTTGGTTATAGATAAAATGGTCATCAGCATCCGGTCGTCCTCCCAAAAACTGCCATTACTCAATAATCATAGCAAATATAAAGAACAACAACGAATAAAGGACAAAAACATCCTTTATTATTTTGATTATTTCAGATTAAAAAAAATCTTCATCTATCTTCTAAAATCATGTTGATTTATTACAATATTCCTGCATCTTCATGCAACACCTACAAAATATAAATATTTTTCAAACTTCAGAAAAATCGCTAAAAAAGTATTCAAACCATTCAAATCACCACAGATTATATCAAATCATCCAACGAAGACAAATATTTTTTCTGATGTCATATATTTATCTCAGTATAAGTTCCATCCTGCATCATTCACCAAAACTTTTACACAACCATGTGCAACATCAACAACTGCTTGATAATCAATTATTTTACAGGAGTTCCTTTCCTCTAAAATGATCGGATTTTGAATTAATAATACAGGCTATCTGCCATCATCGGACAATGATGAATTTTTGAGAAGACATCGCAGTTCCCGATTCGGTGGTCAGCAAAAACAAATAAGTTCCCGCTGACAAAGGAGGTAAAGATATTTCAGCTGCTTCACCAGACAAAGCTCCCGAAGTCACGACCCTGCCCAAGAGATCCCGTATCTCAAAACGAGTTTTACCATGCCCGGTCTTCTTTCCATCCCAAGTGACTTGGAGTCGATCATCCCAAACCGGATTGGGATAGATTTTGAAGTCGACCCCTCCGATTTCTTCTTCAGAAGAAGTCAGCACCGAAGAATGGACGATGCTCATATCATCGATAAAGATTCCTTCCTGCCCATCTGACGACTCAGATATCATCTCCCATCGAAAATAAACCTCCTTTCCGGCATATTCCTTCAAGGAAATCGATTCTGTGATCCATTCTTCCTGAACGCCCGTATAAACCGGCTCCGGCTCTTTATGAGATTCGTACCGGTCAGTGGTCCACTTACCCTGTAAAGGCTCAAAACGCTGGCCATCCGTACTGATCGACAGCCGGGCAAAATCCTGCGCATGCGTGATATTCCAGCGGGCATGAAAAGTGAGATACACGGCATCCTCATTTGGAATCATAAACCCCGTCCGGGACTCTAATATATTTTCTGAACCGGGTATATATCGCCCTTGCGGTGAATCGGTTACACTTCCCGGTGAGGAATAATAAACGGTGCGGCTGATTCCCCAACCATTTCCGGAAGAAGAAGCTGCCTGCCAATGATCATCGATATTGGATTCATCCAGGACAATCGTTTTGGCAACAGATGGATTGTAAATATATCGGATGGTATCATTTCGGGCAAAAGATCCATTGTCGGTATTCATGATAAAAACCACCTCTTCTCCCGGTTGCGTTTTTTCCTTGAGTTCTACCTTGATAGACTGTTCCTCATAATCCTGATGTCCTACAAAATAAAAAGAGGATTGAGCATTTTTAATATTATCGGACAAAGGTCGAATCTCCACCTGTGCTGCCACATCGGAAAAAGACAAAGGATATAAATAAAACCGATGTTCAAATTCGAGATCAACGATTACCGGTTCATTCGTATGCACCACATGCACAAACTGATGAGCTGCCAGAGCCAGACGAATATTCTGATCGATTTCCCGCGCGCAAAGATTTTCGATCTGATTTTTTGGAGGATAAAATCCATATATCGCAGGTCCTACCTCCGGCGTAAATGAAAATATTCTCTTCTTCGTCGTTTCTTCGCCATACATCCAGTCATCGGTATCTCCATTGGTAGGATACATGACGGTCTCTACCGAATTTCCGTATGCGATTCTTTTTTCATGGGACATCGCACGTGCCAACGCTTTAAATCCTTCATCATCAGCGGTATTTGCATCCGTATATCCCCATGGATAGATCAGATAATCACCAAAAGAATGATAATTGAGCGCCAGAGAAACTTCATAATTTTCACAAAACCATTTCACCGCACGGGTCTCCGGCTCGGAAAAGGGTGCTTTCCCTCGATATATATCCGACTCAGGGTCATCGGATGATCCGCTATTGTCATACCCCCACTGATAGCCATAGTTCCGGTTGAGATCAATCCCCATCTCACTCTCTTCCAGTTGACGGTTCCCGCGCCACATCCCTCCTCCGTCCGGCGCCACCCGATTATTATAAGCGTATCCGTCCGGATTCACGCAAGGAATAAAATATAGATCGGTCTGGTCCATGATATCTGTGATCAGAGGATCGTGTCCATAATTCTCCAAAAGATACCACATGAAATAAATCAACTGTTGCATGCTCATCGGTTCGCGTGCATGATGCAATGCAGTATAAAGCACTCCTTTTTTCTGCTCAGTTGATCCTTTTTTACCGCTGATCCGCACCTGTAAGATCGAACGATTCTCATGTGTTTTAAAATCATCTATCGGTTCCGGTCTGGTGATCAGATCAGGAAACTGGTGATGCATCTGGATCAGCTCCTCCGTCATCTCCTCGAGCGTAAGGTATCCACCCATCGATCCCAGCTTAAAATTTTCGGGCGTGATCACTGAAAGATTATCAGACCGGCGGGATCTGCTGTGGTTTTCACGATTTTGCTCCTGATAATAGGTGGTCAAATCGGAAATCAAAACATTATATTCTATCCCTTTTCTATCCAGATCCTGCAACCGCCGGTCCGAAACTTCCAATATTGTTTGTCCGTTTCGGGTATAGAAATGATCCGGGCTTAAAACATCTTTTACCCCCTCAAAATGACCGTCGTTGATCGCTATCCGATGATACAATACATCCTGACCAAAAACCCCGCTACCTGCAGCCATGAACAGCACCACCACAGAAGCAAAAACTCTTATCATCATCACGTTGAAATTTCGTAGTTTTCAGAAGTGTCAGCCGCAGGAAATCGGTCGATTCCCTTCTAATTGACGATTTGAGAAGCAAATATATGTAAATCTTTTATAATCTATTTCCCCGATCCTTTAATCACGACAAATATCGTATAAAATAAAATTTTAAAATCAAGCGCCAGGGAACGGTTCTCGATGTAAAGGATATCAAACTGTAAACGCTGGATCATCTCATCCACTGAAGATGCATACCCATACTTGACCTGCCCCCAGGAAGTGATCCCAGGCTTCACACGCAGCAGATGTTTATAATGAGGTGCCCGCTCCACGATTTTCCGGATAAAATACTCCCTCTCCGGCCGCGGCCCCACCAGTGACATATCTCCTTTGATCACATTCCAGAACTGAGGTAATTCATCGATCCGCCATTTGCGCATCACTCTACCCCAGGGCGTACACCGGTCATCTCCATCAAAAGACAGCTGCGGTCCTTTTTCTTCTGCATCTACGTACATCGACCGGAACTTGTAGATCATAAATGGTTTTCCTCCCAGACCGATTCTTTCCTGCTCATAAAATACCGGTCCTTCTGAAGACAGTCGTACGCGAATCGCGATATACAAAAAGAGCCACCAGAACAACAGAAAAAAAAGAACAGATACCGATACATCTATGATTCGCTTCAATCGCCGCTGCCAGACCGGCATGATCTCCCGCTGCACTTCGATCAATACCGCTCCGTATACATAATCGAGCCGCACTTTTCCCAACAGAATATCATACATATCCGGGATAATCTTGATTGTCAGATCACCGGCATGATTGAATAGTTGATTCAATATTTTCTGAAGGCTCCAATATTCCTCTTTATCCACTGCTACCAATACTTCTTCCACTTCTTCCTCATCGATGATCCGCGCAATATCCTTCAAAGTACCAAGGACAGGCAATTCCTGCTGCAAAGATGGATAAATTTCCCCGTTGGTCTGGACAAAACCGATGATATCATATCCGGTATATTCGCCGCTTTTCTTCAGTTCTTCGTATAAGCTAAAAGCTTTACTGCCACTTCCGATCAACAATGTATTGAATGAAACGACACCTCTCTGAATCTGGTGATGTACAATCGTCAAATGAACCAGCCGAACGAGCGCAATCCCCAAGAACTGAAACAAAAAATAATTCAATAATCCCTGTCCGGTAATTTCAGAAAAAACTTCCTTCCCCAGAAAAAGAATCCCAATCCCAATGGCGGTATGGACAAATGTCTTGGAAAGAGTTTTGAATCGGGTTTTTCGGTAAGGATCGGTATATTCACCAAAAAGGCCATATAATACCATCCAATAAAGAGGAACGATCAAATAAAACCAGCCCGGCTGCCCGACATTATCCGCCAATCCCGGTTGCTTCAATAACATCCAAATTCCAATGCTCACCACCCCATCGGCGAGAAAGTACAGAAAGAGAGAAATCTGTCTGTGGGAACGCACGATCAATAATTATCGCTTTTCAAATGAATAAATTCTTCCACATCGGTCTGTTCACCAATGGCTTCTTCGATTTTTTCCACCAAAGCCAGAGCCCGGATACCATCCTCGAGAGAAACCATCACCGGTGAATCGTCTTGTATACTTTTATAAAATGCCTCCAATTCTTCCTTGATGGCATTTCCCTGGGGACCTTCTACATTCTCAATGGTAATAAACTTATCCTGATCCTCCGATTCGAGCCGCATAGCATCATCCCCCTTTTTCTCATCTTCGATTCCGATGATCTGCGCATTTTTCTCCAAAAAATCAATAGAGATATATGCATTTGACTGAAACAATCGCATCTTGCGCATATTTTTCAACGAAATCCGAGATGCGGTCAGATTGGCTACAGCTCCATTTTCAAACTCGACCCGGGCACTGCATATATCATCTTTCCGGCTGATAATACTCAATCCATTGGCTCTCACATCTTTGACCGGACTTTTTACAAAATGCAGCAAAATGTCAATATCATGGATCATGAGATCGTGAATGACCGATACATCGGTACTTCTTGGATTGTACTGAGCCAGGCGGTGCACCTCGAGAAAAGCCGGATTGGAAATCTTATCTTCCAGCGCACGAAAAACAGGATTGAACCGCTCCACGTGTCCTACCTGGACTTTGACGCCCGCTTTTTCTGCCAGCTCCTGCAGTTTTTTCCCTTCCTGAGTAGTAGATGTCACCGGTTTTTCGATGAACACGTGCTTCCCGGCTTGAATCAGTTTTTCAGCAATAGCATAATGAGTAGTCGTCGGCGTCACAATGCAAAGTACCTCAGAAGCTTCCATCAGCTCATCCAGCGATTGATAAGCTTTGATATTATATTCCTGAGCCACCTTTTCTGCTTCTTCCTGACTCAAATCATAGATCCCAGTCATCTGATAATCAGCTATCTGTCGGATACACTTCAAATGAATTTTACCTAAATGTCCGACTCCAACAACACCTATTTTCATATTTTACTTCATAATATATAAAAAAACACCTGTTATGATGATCGATAGTATAACGACCGCCATAGCCAAAATGATGCGAATGAGCCAGGTTCGGGTTCGGGAGGCTCGTTTTCGCTGTTCCGGATCAAGGCGCCGTAATATTTTTTCAAATTTTTCTACGTCCAGCAAATCATTGATCTGGAGGTCCGATCCGGAGTTGGGGAGTCTTTTCATAAACCGGTAAAACACGAACCGATTGACAAGATTGAGCACCAACAACAGCGCCACCAGAAATATAATCGTATGAAATTGTGTGATGATCATACGGTCTTGGAAGCGATTTTCTCCTCAATTTTTGATTTCAACGCAGAAACAGCTCCGGGAACTCCTTCGGGTGACTTACCTCCCGCGGATGCAAAAAATGGCTGCCCACCACCTCCTCCTTTGATCTGACCGGCTACTTCTCTGATCAGCGTCCCGGCATTCAGATCATATTCATCGGTAAGCGACCGATCGATATACACAAACAGCTGAGCCTTGTCCTCTTCCTGATTCCCCAATATGATGATCCCCGGCGTCAGCTCTTTCCCCAGTTCATGAACCAATGTCTTGAGATCTCCTCCCGATTCGCGAAGGGTATGCGCCAGAACCTGATAGCCATCTTTTTTCTCTGCTGTCGCCACCAGGTCTTTCTTCAACTCCTTCTTTCTTTCTACCTCATATTGTTTCATAGTTGTTCCCAGGGTTTCGACTTCTTTCATCAGATTTTCGATCTGAGTTTTGACATTGACGGGTGATTTGAACAGGGACTTGATCTCATTCAATTCTTCTACCTGCTCATCCAGATAAGCTATCGCAGCTTCCCCGGTCCGCGCTTCAATTCTTCGCACACCGGCAGCCACACTACTTTCTGAAATGATCTTGAACAACCGAATCAACCCCGTTCGCGGGACATGAATTCCTCCACAAAGTTCTCTCGAAAAGGCTGGATCAAAAGTGATCATTCGGACCGTATCACCATATTTCTCACCAAAAAACATTTTTGCTCCGGCCTCTTTGGCGGCATCGATCGAAATACTTCTGTCCTCTACACACACAATATCTGATTCGATCATTTCATTGACCCGATCTTCCACTTTCTGAAGCTGTTCCGGGGTCAGTCTTTCGTAATGACTAAAATCAAATCGCAAATATTCCTCTGCCACAAGTGATCCTCGTTGCTGTACATGATCCCCCAAGACTTCTGCCAGAGCGGCATGAAGCAAGTGGGTGGCACTATGATTTTGTGCGATTCGATTTTGGCGGTTCACATCGATGACTGCTTTCACGGTTTGTTCCGGATTATCCGGCAAACGATCTACCACATGAATGATCAGCTCATTGTCCTTCCGGGTATCAAGTACCTTGATCTCTTCCCCGCCGGAAGTAATCAACCGGCCTGTGTCACCTATCTGACCACCCCCTTCCGCGTAAAATGGAGTTTTATTGAGTACTATCTGGTGAATTTTTTTATCTCTTCTCTCTACTGTCCGCATTCGCACGATCTGTGCTTGCTCTACCACGTTTTGATCATATCCCTCAAAATGGGATCCTTCTTCATCACTGATTATCGTCCAGTCCCCCACTTTTTGCGAGGCATCCTGCCTTGAACGACTTTTCTGTTCTTCCAAGGCCTCCTCAAATCCTGGGATATCAATGGTCCACCCTTGTTCCCGTGCCATCAACTCGGTCAAGTCGATCGGGAATCCATACGTATCATACAAAAGGAATGCATCCCGGCCACTGATTACTCCATCTTTTGCTTCCAAAAGGTGGAATCGCTGAATTCCATCCGCCAGGGTACGTAAAAAGCTTTTCTCTTCTTCCAGAATTACTTTTTCGATAAATTCCTGCTGTTCTTTCAATTCAGGGAATACCGCTTCCATTTGATTGGCCAGTACATCCACCAGCTTGTACAACAATGGCTTTTCCCATTCCAAAAAGGTATAATAATACCGCACCGCCCGTCGTAAAATCCGGCGGATCACATAGCCGGCTCCCGTATTACCTGGCATTTGGCCATCTGCTATGGTAAATGCCACAGCGCGGATATGGTCAGCTACTACACGAAATGCAATATCTGTTTTTGCTTCCTCATTATATTGATTTTCATATTTACGACGGGTGATCGAAGCGATCTCATCGATGATCACCGTAAAAATATCCGTTTCATAATTGGACGTCTTAGCCTGGATCGCCATGCACAGCCGTTCCAATCCCATACCCGTGTCCACGTGATTCTGAGCTAAATTTTCCAGTTTGCCGCTGGCCAGTCGGTTGAACTGAATAAAAACCAGGTTCCACAACTCCACCACCAATGGATGATCTTTATTGACAAGCTCAGATCCCGGTAGCTTTTTGACTTCTTCTTCTGGTCTTAGATCGATATGGATTTCGGAACAGGGACCACAAGGTCCGGTGTCGCCCATTTCCCAGAAATTATCCTCCTTGGTTCCGTCCAGGATGTGATTTTCGGGCAAATATTTTCGCCATAATTCTGCCGCTTCATCATCTCGGCTCAGACCATCGCCCTCATCTCCGCCAAAAACCGATGCATAGAGCCGTTCTTCCGGCAGCTGATAAACCTCCGTCAAAAGCTCAAAGGCCCAATCGATGATTTCTTCTTTGAAGTAATCTCCAAATGACCAATTTCCTAACATCTCAAACATGGTGTGGTGGTAACCATCCACCCCTACCTCCTCCAGATCATTATGTTTTCCGGATACTCTCAAACATTTTTGAGTATTAACTATTCTGGCATTCACTATTTTTTTGGTCCCCAGAAAATAATCTTTGAATTGATTCATTCCTGCATTAGTGAACATCAGTGAAGGATCATCCTTATTCACAATTGGGGCAGAAGAAACTAATTGGTGGTTTTTTGACTCGAAAAACTCAAAAAATCGCTGTCGAATCTGACCTGACATCATAAACGTTAATTTTTTCTCTTTTTGAATTAAATTCGTTAAACTTGCTATCTCAATCCCATCAACCTATACTGTAAAAAATTTTTTTTACGTTTGTCCTTTTGATTCTTTGATTCTATGAACCAGTACGTAAATTTTTGCTGCCGAAAATGAATAAAGAAAAATTTGTATTCAACCCGGACACTTTACAATATGACAAAGTTAAACAATCCCCTACCAAAACGATTTTAAAAGCGCTTGCATTTTTAGTTATTTCTTCGGTCACAGGGTTTTTTGGGTTTATCATCTTGAGCAAACATATACCAGAACTCAATCTCAAAGAGCAGGAGCTCAAACGGGAACTGGAGCAAATGAAGGTTAAATATAACCTGCTCAATGATCGTATGACGACATTCAACGACGTTCTGGAAAATATTCATCTACGAAACTCCAATATTCATCAAATCGTTTTTGGAACCAAACCAATGGATGACAACATTTGGGAAGGTGGTATCGGGGGGCACCGGCAGTACAACGAACTCATCAATTTTGAAACCAAAGATCTTCTGATCAACACTCTCAACAAAGCTGATGCGATCTCAAGAAAGATGAATCTGCAGGCGATGGAACTGGACAAATTGGAAGAAATGACCATAGAGCGGGAAAAAATGCTACATTCTACTCCCTCCATCAAGCCGGTTCAGGAAACACATTTAGCCAGGGATATCAAATATTTGTCCGGATTTGGAATGCGGATGCATCCGATTTATAAAATACCCAGATTTCATAATGGAATAGACTTTAGTGCGCCGGAAGGCACCAAGATCCAGGCGACGGGTGATGGAATAGTAAAAAAAGTGGAAAAAAAATCAACCGGATATGGCCTCAATATCAAAATAGATCATGGATATGGATATGAGACCCTTTATGCGCATCTCAACGAAATCCTGGTAAAAGAAGGACAAAAAGTCAAAAAAGGAGAAGTGATCGGTTTGATCGGCGATACAGGTTCATCCACAGCGCCCCACCTTCATTATGAGGTCCATTATCAAAACAAAGCCGTCAATCCCATCCAATATGTAATGGATGGACTGACACCTGAAGAATATGATGCACTGGTGAAGATGGCGTCAGAATCCAATAAATCGTTGGATTAGTTTATCTTTGCTTATTGTATGAAACCCGAAATCGATAAATTAACGAAGCTGTATTATTCTATAGGAGAGGTCGCCAAAATGTTTGATGTCTCTACCTCTCTGCTCCGTTATTGGGAAACCGAATTCCCGCAGATCAATCCGGGGAAAAATCGAAAAGGTGATCGCCGGTATACTACCAAGGACATTCAACGCATAAAAACCATCTACATCTTGTTGAAAGAAGAAGGCTTTACGATAGAAGGAGCCAAAGTAGCATACAAAAAAAGAGAAGAAAAAGAAAGTCTGAAAGAGGACATCCGGCAAAGACTGCAAAATATAAAAAGCGATCTGGAACGTCTTTACCAACAACTTTGATCGAAAATCTGCATTCTCTCCCTCTATTAAAACTCCTTCACAGAATGTATGATCAGATCCCATAAAAATGATCTTAGACAACTTAGTGTATATTTTTGACTAATTAATACTACCATTTAATAGGGATCAGCCCATTTATAATACATATATTTGACAAATTAACTCATAGTCAAAAATCAATAAAAGATGAATAAAATGAGCCTGGTCGAACAGACCGAGAAAAAATTACTTGACTTACTTTCTACTTCTGACACTAAAATCGGAAGTCCTTTCCCGACAGAAAAAGAATTGGTGGAAAAGCTGGGAGTGAGCCGGACTGTCATCCGTGAAGCCCTCAACCGATTAAAAGCCATGGGAATTATTGACTCGCGTACCAACAGAGGATCGGTTGTATCTTCACCTGATCTGCTGAACATCATGGAAAAAGCCCTTTTGCCACAAATTCTTGATCAGGAAACACTCAAAGAGATTTTTGAATTGCGACTCGTTTTGGAAGTGGGAATGAGTGATCTGATCTTCATGAGAATGACCCGCACTGATCTCATCGAACTCCACAAGATCGTAGATGAAGAGCCCAATGAGCACGATTCTATTTTTGATGTGGATCACGAAGTCAAATTCCATGGTAAGCTGTACGAAATCACCGGAAATGAAACCCTGAAACGACTCCAGAGTTTGCTTCTTCCTTCTTTCAGATATGTGTATGACAATCACATCATTACATCGTCAGAAGACGCAACGTATATGTCCCACCGGGAGCTGATTCATGAGCTGGAAAATGGAACTGCAGAGTCTTTCCGAAATGGAATGCGCAAACATCTCGAAAACCATTTTTCACGTTTGTATGAAAGCTGACAGATTACGGTACTGTATCTCATGATTTTTTACAATCTCTGAAAAACAAGGACAGATTTTTCACAAAATCAATTATCTTTTGGTGGATAAAATGTAATGATATGATCCATCCAATCCGCGAAACTTACCCCATAAAAAACAATTACAATCAGCCGCATTCTCTGAACTATCATCTGTATACTCCACCTGCCCCGCGCGGAGCTATCCTTATAGTACATGGGATGCAAGAACACAGCGGCCGATATAAAACTTTCGCAGATTTTCTGTCCAAAAATGGTTACGCAGTGCTCATCTATGATCATTTGGGGCATGGGCACAGTGTCCGGTCAGAGAAGGATCTTGGATATTTTCAGAAAAAAAGACCCGGTGATCAGCTGGTCAACGACGCCAAAGAAATGGCGATTCATCTGAAAAGCAAATTCCCCCATCAACCTCTTTTCATCCTGGGCCACTCGATGGGTTCTTTTATCGTGCGGTGTCTTCTGCCTGAATATCACAATCAAATAACGGGGGCCATCCTGGTAGGTACAGGATCGAAGATAAAAGGTGCCGCAATTTTGAAACCACTCTTTGCAGCACTCAATAAAATAGCACCACGACAGCGAAACCACCTGATCAACAACATTTTCACCAAAAAGAACAACAGGAAGTTCAAAAATGAAAAAGGCGCATCTCCCACGAGCTGGCTGAGTCTTGATCCGGCAAACCGAATCAGTTTTGAGGCCGACGCACTCACTGGAATCCCCTTTACTAATAACGGGTTTTTCGGGCTATTACAAGTGATAACCCAGGCTACACGGCGCCAATGGGCACTTCATATATCACCCGAATTGCCACTATTATTTGTAAGCGGAAAAGAGGATCCTATCGGGGACTTTGGTCATGGAGTAGAAAAGATCGTAAAAAAATTAAAGAAGGAGGGTTTTCATGATCTGACGCTTGATCTGTATGAAAACAGACGGCACGAAATTTTGAATGAGGATATCAAAGAAGAGGTTTTTGCTTCTATTGTCGGGTGGCTCGATGCACGATCACAGAGCCCTGTACCTCCAGCTAAAAAATAAAAGGCATGATTTCCTTTTTTCTTGTTCATCCTCATCAGAATGACAAGATCGGACCAAAATATAAAACCTGGCCTTCGAAATACAGGAGATAGTTTTACCTTTGCATTACAAAACTCATCACCCATTAAAAAAATACAAATGTCCCTGATTTATAAAGGCAAAACCAAAGATGTCTATTCGACCGATCATAAAAACCACTTTCTACTGAAATTCAAAGATGACGTCACCGGTACTGATGGCGTAGTTGATCCGGGTGCCAACACTGTAGGAATGACCATTGAAGGAGCGGGGCAGTCAGGGCTGAGAATGACCACTTATTTTTTTAAAAAACTGATTCAGGAAGATATCCCCACCCATTATATTTCCTCTGACATCGAAAAATCCACCATGATCGTCAAAAAAGCCGACGTTTTCGGTCAGGGGCTGGAAGTCATTTGCCGGTTTAGAGCCGTAGGGAGTTTTTATCGTCGGTATGGCGCGTATTGTACTGAGGGTCAGGATTTGGGTACTTTTGTCGAGTTTACCCTCAAAGATGATGAACGTGAAGATCCAGTCATATCACGCGATGCTATGCTAATACTTGGTATTCTTGATGAGAAAGAATATGACGAAATTAAAAACCTCACGATCCGCATTTGTCAACTGATCAAAAAAGAGCTGCTCAAAAAAGATCTCGAACTGTACGATATCAAACTGGAGTTTGGCCGGGATCATGAAGGGGATATCATGCTCATCGACGAAATATCGGGCGGCAACATGCGCGTATACAAAGCAGGACAATACATTCCGTCTTTGGAACTGGAAAATCTCTTTTTCCAAAATTCATAATGCCTCATCGAAAGATGATTCATCCTGATCCAAAGCTGGGATCTTGTAAAAAATTGTTATTTCATTCTGCCTGATACATTTCATCCGGATCTATCATCGCCAGGTCTCCCAAAAACTCTGCGATAAGATCGGTCGCTGCATCAAAAAAACGTTTTCCTTTTTCAGCTGTAGAAAATTTCGGATCTCCAACGCCAGTATCAACAGTCGCCTGATGCCATAATCGCTGAGTGCTCACCCATCCTTCTCGTAATGCTTTGATCTTATATGGGATGGATGTTCCGGATCCTGCTTCTTCCAATGGCAATACCAAATGAGGAAAAAGATGCATCATCGCAGAGGTTTCCATCTCGTCCGCATGGTCTCCCGGATCCGTAAAATAATCGTGTCGGTCGAGTCCTTCCCACCAATTGAGAGCGGCTACAAAAACCTCAGGATATGATTCATACAATTCTCGAATGATTTGCTTAAAATGATTTCCCCCATGCCCGTTGACGATCACCAATTTGCGGATATCATGATGATTCAATCCATATAAAATATCTTTCAGGACTTGCAGCTGAGTCGAAGGATTCATATTAATACACAAAGGAATCTCAATTTGCCCGGTATTCACTCCAAAAGGAATGGCCGGCAAGACAATCACTTTATGTCCGTTTTCCCAGGTTTTTCGGGCAGCTTCGGCCGCCACCGACTCGGCCAGAAAAAAATCGGTTCCATAAGGCAGATGATAATTGTGTGCTTCGGTCGCGCCCCAAGGAAGTATAGCAATATCATATTTTGTTCTTTGGACTTCCTTCCATGTCGTCTCCTTCAGCAGGTATGGTCGTTGTTCTTCTTTCATGTCCTCATGATTGATTAGAGAAGAAACAAGGTAAGCATAAATTTTGAACCCGAAATTATTTCCTTCCAAAGAATCGAATCATGTTTCCTGCCAGCACAATGGATTTTCATATTCTTTTTTATTTTTTATCTTGCAGCAGATCTCCATATCCAGCATACTTATATTTACAGATATGTTCGAACTATTACACGATACGATTCAGAGAACAGTGGAAATAAAAGAGGACGAATTCCTTGCTTTCACCAAATATTTCACATATAAAAAAATAGAAAAACGTGAATTTTTTTTGACGGAAGGTGAGATTTGTTTTCATCAGGCATTCGTCAAAAAAGGAATTTTACGTTCCTATACATTAGATAATAATGGCAATGAAATCATTCTTCAGTTTGCCTCTGAGCGCTGGTGGGTCGCGGATCTATCCAGCTATATCAATCACGAGCCTTCATTTCTCAATATCGAAGCACTGGAAGATTCTGAGCTTCTGCTTCTGACCCGTCCGGCGTGGGAGGAAGCGATGAAAGAAATTCCTATTCTGGAACGATTTTACCGGTTGATCATTCAAAACCATTTGATTTCCACCCAAAAAAGACTGGTTCATTCTTTGTCGGAAACGGCTGAAGAGAAATACCTTCGGTTTTTGGAAACTTTCCCGGATAGCGTGCAGCGTGTACCTCAACACATGATCGCTTCTTACCTTGGCATCGCACGGGAAACTCTGAGCCGGGTCCGGGGTCAATTGGCTTCCCGATAAGCTTCTTGCGGGATGTGCCATATTTTGTGATGTATGTCAATGGAAGCTCCTTATATAAAGGATATCTTTACACCATTCATTAATCAAAAATTTTCATTATGGCTATTCTTTGGAAAATTGATCCTGCTCACTCTGAGGTAGAATTTAAGGTAAGGCACCTGATGATCACAACGGTCACGGGTACTTTCGAAAAATTTGATGCCGAAGCTGAAACAGAAACAGAGGATTTTTCCACCCTCAAACGAGTAGAATTTACTGCAGACACGGGTACTGTTTTTACAAAAAACAAAGACCGTGATGATCATTTGCGATCTGCTGATTTTTTCCATGCAGAAGAACATCCGACTCTCCGTTTTGTATCCAATGATTTCCAACTTTCAGGAGATAAAGGAAAATTATCCGGAGAAATGACGATCCGTGGTACAACCAAACCCATCACTCTGGATGTTGAAATCGCCGGGATAGTAGTCGATCCTTACGGACAAACCAAAGCGGGTATTTCTCTCTCAGGCAAACTGAGCCGGAAAGAATTTGGTCTCACCTGGGATGCTGTTACAGAAGCCGGCAGTGTTGTTGTCAGCGATGAGGTAAGACTGGTCGCAGAAGTACAAATGGTCAAGCAATCCTGATGATTATCCGAAGGCAGAGACGGTTTCGTCCTCTTTCCAAACTGAAGACAGACAATTATACCATCCATCATCTGGCCAGGTAGCGGACGGATCAGACCGTTGGTCCCAATCTTTTGTATCGAAAAATAATCAGGGAAAGAACTTCAGGTTTTCTCATATTAATCTTCTAAATTTCGGTCAAATACCGCATTATTATGAAAAAATCAAGCGTTCTTTCCCTTTTTATATTTCTTTCATTCCTGCCGTGGATATCATTTACTCAAATAACACTTCCCTCTTTTTTCGGAGATCACATGGTTCTTCAACAAAAAGAAAAGGTTCATATCTGGGGTTGGGATACACCCGGACAAAAAGTCACTATTCGTACCGGTTGGGGCAATACTGCCTCTGCACAGACCAATGAGGAAGGAAAATGGAAAACTACTTTGCAAACTCCTTCTGCAGGAGGTCCTTTTGACATAAGAGTTTCCGGAAGTAGCGATATCACTCTGAATAATGTCATGATCGGGGAAGTATGGATATGCTCCGGACAATCAAATATGGTCATGACTCTGAGGAGTACCTATCGCAATCAACCCACACACAATGGTGTCGATGCGATTCTCAAAGCCAACCAATCCCGGATCCGCATGTACACGGTGGCTAATGAAGCAAGCCTAACACCAAAAAATGATACCCGGGGAAGCTGGAAAACATCCACCACTGAAAATGCGGCCAATTTTAGCGCGGTTGCCTGGTATTTTGGCAAAATGATTGAAGATATCTTGGACGTACCGGTTGGTCTGATCGTGACGGCATGGGGTGGCTCCCGAATAGAAGCATGGATGGATGAGACGTCTTTGCGACAGTCGGGCATAATTGATTTTCCTGACACAATGCCGGACAGGGCAAAAAATCATGCGCCTACGCTTCTGTACAATGGGATGATCAAACCATTAACCCCTTATACCGCTCGTGGTTTTTTGTGGTATCAGGGTGAAAATAACGTCAGTGATGCTCATGAGTATTCAGATCTTTTCAGCCATATGATTGAATCCTGGAGAAAGGAATTTAAAAATAAGGATATGCCATTTTATTTTGCAGAAATTGCTCCTTTTGATTATCGAGATCAAAACTCTGCTTATCTAAGGGAAGCCCAGCTACAAACCATGCAAAAAGTGAATAACACAGGAATGGCTCCCACGATTGATCTGGGAAACTGTACCAATATTCATCCTGGCGATAAAGAAAATGTCGGAAAACGACTTGCTTTATGGGCACTCGCCAAAACATATGATTTGAAAGGATTCCTATTTAGCGGTCCGGTTTATAAGGGAATGGAAAAAACCGAGGATCATAAAATAAAACTGACTTTCGATCATGCGGACTACGGACTCCATTCTTATGAGAAACCTCTGACCGGCTTTGAAATTTCAGACCAGAGCGGAAAATTTTTTCCTGCAAAAGCAGAGATCACCGGGACCGGTATCTCCGTATGGTCGGATCAGGTCAGGAATCCACAAAATGTACGTTATGCTTTTTCCAATTGTCCTGAAGCCAGTCTTTACAATACGGAGGGGCTTCCTGCTCCGTCTTTCCGGACGGACATCTCTTCTCCACAAGAAGAATGAAACTGCCGCATATCCAGACGGAGATCGTCCTACAATCTTTGCTATCTCAGCCGGAAACTTGATCAGTCCCGGATCGACTCCAACAAAACCTCCACTGCCTTTCGCAATTGGGGATCTTCGTTCTGCGCTTTGATTCCCGGAGGATTGGATATGAGGTAATCGGGGACAGCCGGCCCATTTTCCATATTCTCACCTGTTTCTTTCACATACCATGCCCGGGAAGGCACTCGTACATATGATCCATCCATAAGAGTATGGGAACCGGTCGAAATCACTGCTCCAAAAGTAGGTTCGCCCACCAGTGCACCCCGCCCCAAGGATTTGAAGGCATGAGAAAAAATTTCCGCATTGGAATACGATGCTGCATTACTGAGTGCAACTGCCGGGCCTGTCCAGGCTGACAATGGCAAACGCTGGCCATAAGGATAGTGAGAACTAAATTTTTCGTGATTTGACAAATCCCCGGTCGCTCCCCGCGGAACCGTATAAGCATGCTGTTGAACCGACAATACGGTCATCAGCATGTCTGTGGTCCACCCGCCTCCATTGAACCGGACATCGATGACCAGCCCTTCCTTTCCATGTCCGGATGCCATCAACTCCTGTTCAAACGCCTCAAAACTGGGCCAGTTCATCCCCCTGATATGAATATAACCGAGCCGTCCATTTGAATACTGTTCTGTCAGCTTGCGGCGATCTTCGACCCATTCCTCATAAAGGTGATCGGTCAAAGAGGTGGTAGGACGGATATACACATCTCTCATCTCTCCTTCCCGCATTACCTGCAACCATATTTTTTGATGGGCAGTCTCAGAAAGAGTGGACCAAAAATTGACCGAATGGTCGATCTTTTCACCTTGCACAGCTAAGATAATATCTTCTTTTTTCAATCGACTTTCTTCTCGGTCTGCCGGTGAATTGGGTATGACACGAATCACTTCCACCCCTTCGTTTTTCGGAACAACTTCCACTCCAAGCCGTCCGGTTCTCACCCTTTCTACCTTTTCGGGGTTGGATCCATAAATTCCCATATGACTGGCATTCAGTTGTCCAAGCATATCATTGACTACATCTCTGAAATCTTGTTTTGTCGAAGCTCTCATCGCTCGGGGCTTATATTTTTCCCTTAAGGCATTCCAGTCCTGCCCGTGAAATCCTGGATCATAAAACCGATCATCCAACACTCTCCAAAGCTCTTCAAATATCTGCTCCCGCTGCGCCACATGATCCATCCGAATCTTTGCCGAGAAAGGGATCGTTTCAACTTTTTTATTCGATAGTCGAAGCATTCTGATCTGACCACCTGAGAGATAGTATATTTTTTTGCCATCATGAGACATCTGTGCCCGGAACAATCCATGGTTCACCACCGCCGAAAGACCGGTTCCATCCCAGTTAACAGAATATAATACAGTCCGATGACCGAGGCTCCCATTGAAATAAAATTTATCTCCTTTAGGATCGATCATCAACCCCGACTCATCTCCCGGGAGGCTTGTTACCTGAACCGACCTGCGATATATATGATCAAAATCTATCTCGATCTCTCCGACTGAATCGGTTTTCTCCCGCTCAGAAGATTCTTCCTTCCAGTCCTGTTTTGATTTTTCCCAGTCCGATTTTCTCAACCAAACAAACCATATATCATCATCTCCATTATTCCTGTTGGATATAAAAGCGAGCTTGGATCCATCCGGACTCCATACCGGACTCCTGTCTCCGCGCGGATGCATACTGACATTGACCGGTTCCATCGAACCATCAGCCGCTGTGATATATACTTCCTGATTAAAATCGAGATCCGGCTGACTAAAAGCGAGCCAACGATTATCGGGCGACCATACAATATCGGAAGGAAGAGCCCACGTATCCAAAATAGTAACCGGATCGACCAGTGCACCCTCTTCAACATTATATACCTCCAGTTTTCCATTGCTGCTCAGCACAGCAACTTTGGATCGATCAGGACTCACGACGATCTCCAATTTTCGTTCATCTTCTTCCTCAAGAAGGATTTCTTTCTCATAATAATAACTCTCATAGAGTGAAGAAAAATCATCAGAACCGGGACTGATCTTATAAATCTCTTCCTTACCGGACCGGTCAGATATCATAAGAAGCTGATCCTCACCGATCCAAACAGGGTGATCATCTTTCCAGGGATGATGTGTGATCCGTTGGCTCCGGGGATTATCCTTATCATTTTTCACTATAAATAACTCACCTGCTGCCTGAAGTGCAATATATTTCCGGTCAGGAGAAATAGCATACCGCTGAATCTTTTGATCCAGATCGGTAAACTCTTCAGGATAAAAATGAGAATCACGGGGAAGGTTAAATTCAACAAGGCTTAATTCTCCGTTTTCCGGAGAAATCGATTTGAATCTTCCCTCATGTTCCACAATCAAAACCTTTCCATCCAAAGAAATAGTAAAATCCCGGATCCCTTCTTCATCAAAATGTGTGACTTGCTGAAGATCCTCCCGTTCTCCCCTATCTCCGATCCTTGTCCGGTAGATATTGTACCGGCCACTACGGCTTGACAGGAAATATAATTCGCCGTCCTCCGTCCATCGGGGCCGGATATCCTGTCCTTCATCCCGGGTGATCTGAATATATGTTTTCTCCCGAAGATCATAAATCCAAATATTGCGGTTAGCAGGTCCCCTGTATTGTTCTCTTGATTCAGGGCTGTGTCCCCGCACAAAAGCGACATATCTTCCATCCGCAGATATCACGGGTTCAAATCCAAGTGCATCCAAGAAGCGCTGAGGCGTACTCTGATCTTTTTTCAAAGTCATGATCTCCAGTTCACGCTCAACCTGCTTGAAGGTACGGGTTCCGGCAAAATAAATGTGACCGTCCGCATCATAGGAAGGATGCTGGTCCGACATAGAATAATATGTCTTCCGGTTCAGTTGTCCCGTCGTCAGATCTATTTCCATGATACTATTGGCTCCGTATCGGTTGGATACAAATAAGAGTTTTTCTTCAAAAGGATGCCATGAAGGCTGGGTCTCATAAGCTTCATGAACCGTCATCCTTTCGATCTGACCCGATTGAAGATTCTTGATCCATATGTCTCCCTGCCAGGAAAACGCAAGTCGGTTCCCTTCCGGATTGAGTGCCGGAGATCGTGGAAGAACATATTCATCCTGTGCATTGAGATTGACCGCAAATAATAGCAATACCAAAAAACGAAAAATATTGATGATCATTCCTGTTTAGCGTTGTTCGCAAAAAAGGTAAGATATCATTTTTGAGAGGGAAATACAAACGAGATATTGGAGAGAATGTTCCGGCAGTATATCTGCCAAAATTCAAAATCTAAAACCGGTCAAACTCCTTCCGCACCCCCATATTAAAAAGCGCAAAATCATATCGCACCGGATCATTTTCATCCAGTTTCCTCAAAAATCGGGTGAGTTCTTTTACCGCTTTCCAGTCGCTCTTATTCCTCTTCAAAATCCCCAAAGAATCAGCGACGCGCAAAACATGCACATCAAGAGGGATATACAACTGTGATGGTGAAATATTTTTCCAAATTCCAAAATCGACGCCCCGTTCAGGAGAACGAACCATCCACCTCAGAAACATATTTAATCTTTTTACGGAAGAATTTCGTTCCGGGGATGGAACATGTTTTTTTGTACGGTGAGGGGCATAAGGTGAATCAAAAAAACGTCTACGAAACTGATTTAATCCATCTTCCAGATTCGAAAAAGTATCGTCCCGATCTCTGAACGCATTTTCCAAAGACTCGTGCTCCTGGTAGATTTCTTTCAGACGATGTACAAAATAAAGTGTATCAGGTGGTTGAAAGGTTCTGTGCTTGAATTTTTCCAATCTTTTCAGATCTTGATCTGTATGGTGCATGATAAATTCATAGGGGCTATCATCCATCAAAGTTATCAGTTCATTCGCCTTGGCAATGATTGTCTTTCTCAAACCCCATGCAAATACAGCAGCGAAAAGTCCCGCGATTTCAATATCCTGTTTTTTGGTAAAACGGTGAGGCACTGAAATAGGATCATCAGCAATAAATGAAACACATTCGAACTGATCTGCTTTTTCACTCAGCAGATCTTTTATTTTCTCTTGGCGGCTGATTTTTACAAGGTTTGTTTCACTTCGATGACTTCATACGCTTCGATGTAGTCACCCTCTTTGATATCATTATAGTTTTTGATGGTAATACCGCATTCTACTCCGCTTCGTACTTCACGAACATCATCTTTGAATCGTTTCAGTGAAGAGATTTCACCCACTACTCCTTCTTTCGTGGGATAGATAACGATTCCTTCTCTCACCACCCGGACAAAGTTGTTCCGGTTGATGACTCCCTCCTGAACAATGCATCCTGCCACGGTTCCCACTCTCGACACCTTGAACGTATCCCTTACTTCCAGCTGAGCGGTTACTTTTTCTTCTTTGGTTGGCTCGAGCATTCCTTCCATTGCCATCTTCACCTCTTCTATCGCTGTATAGATAATAGAATAGGTCTTGATCTCAATGCCTTCTGTCTCTGCCAATCGGCGGGCTCCAATCGACGGCCGCACCTGGAATCCAATAATGATCGCATCGGAAGCGGTCGCCAGCAATACATCTGACTCAATAATCTGCCCCACGCCTTTATGAATCACGTTTACCTGGATCGACTCTACACTCAGATTGATCAAACTGTCAGACAAAGCTTCCACAGAACCATCCACATCTCCTTTCACGATCAGGTTTAATTCCTTAAAGTTACCAAGTGCCAATCGTCTTCCGATCTCATCAAGACTGATTCGTTTTGCAGCCCGGTTGGTCTGCTCTCTGATAATCTGAGCTCTCCTCGCAGCAAGGTTCTTTGCTTCCTGCTCTGATTCAAGCACTCTGAGTGTTTCACCTGCCTGTGGTGCCCCGCTCAATCCCAATACCATAACCGCTTGTGATGGTTTGGCTTCCTTCACTCTTTTTCCTCTCTCATTGAACATTGCCTTCACTCGTCCGCTATGTTCTCCTGCCACCATAGCATCCCCTATTCTGAGTGTTCCATTTTGTACAAGAATATTGGATACATACCCGCGTCCTTTATCAAGGGAAGCTTCGATCACTGTCCCATAAGCCGGCCGGTTGGGATTGGCCTCCAGTTCAAGCAATTCGGACTCAAGGAGAATTTTTTCAAGCAACAGATCAATGTTGGTTCCTTTTTTGGCCGAGATCTCCTGAGACTGGTATTTTCCACCCCAATCTTCCACCAAAAAATTCATATTGGCCAGTTCCTGTTTGATTCTTTCAGGATCTGCAGAAGGTTTATCGATTTTATTGATGGCAAAAACGATAGGTACACCCGCTGCTTGAGAGTGAGATATCGCTTCCTTTGTCTGTGGCATGATACTATCATCAGCAGCAATAATAATCACAGCCACATCCGTCACCTTGGCACCTCTTGCCCGCATCGCGGTAAATGCTTCGTGTCCCGGTGTATCCAGGAAGGTGATTTTCTTTTTATTGTCTCCCACCTTCACCTCATACGCTCCGATGTGTTGGGTGATTCCACCTGCTTCTCCTTCAGCCACTTTTTCTTTCCGGATATAGTCAAGCAATGAGGTCTTTCCATGATCCACATGTCCCATGACCGTAACGATCGGTGCCCGGGAAGTCAAATCTTCCGGATCGTCCTCAAATTCATCTTCCACATCGATATTCTCCTCTGCATCCACAAATGTCACTTCATGTCCAAACTCTTCAGCGACCAGTTCAATGATTTCAGCATCCAATCGTTGGTTGATCGAGACGATCACTCCCATATTCATACAAGCAGTGATCACGTCCGTCACAGAGACATCCATCACGTTGGCCAGTTCCTGAACAGAAATAAATTCAGTAACCTCCAACTCTGTTTGTTCTTCTTCCTGTTGTCTTAATTCCTCTTTTTCGCGGAAAGTTTCTCGACGGTCCCGGCGTACTTTTTGTCTTCTGCTCTTGCCTCCTTTGTTCAGACGAGCCATGGTCGCTTTGATCTGGTCCTCGATTTCTTTCTGAGTAACCTCTTTTACCTCCTCCTGTTTTTCTCTTCTGCGGGTACGTCGACGTTGATCTCTTGCTGTGACCACCTTTCTTCTTCGTCGTTTCCGCTTTCTTGTTTCGGGTTTTGCTTTCTGCTCCTCATCTTCCTCCTCTTTTTTCGGTCTTCGCTTTCTTTCAAACCGATCCGTGGAAATCTTACCCATGATCTTCAGTCCTTTCAACTGAGGCGCTTCTGCTCTGATCAGCGGATCTTCCTTCTCTTCTTCCTCCTCCGCCTCTTCCTCTACTTCCGGTGCTTTCTTCTGGACCGGCGGCGGAGTTGTTTCTTTTTTCTTCTCTTTTTCAGCCTTTGCTACTTTCTTTCTTTCAGCTTCTTTTTCGGCTCTTATCCGTGCACGTTCTTTTTTATCCGCATCCAGATCGATTTTACCTACTACCGTCAGTCCGGGCGCCAATGGATCTGCCGCCTCTTCTTTTTCTTTTTCTGCAGCCGCTTCTTCCTGCTTTTTCTCTGGTTTTTTCTCTTCGACCGGTTCCTCTGCTATCTTTTTTGGCTCTTTGATTTTTTTCTCCGGTTCCTTTTTCTCCTCCCGAGCGGGGGCCGGTTCCTGAAAAGGCGATCGAGGCTCCTCCGGTTCTTTTTCTTCTTCCTGGATTTGCCTGCTGGTTCCAATGACCAGTTGGTCTGCCTGTTCCTTTAAGGCCATCGAACTTTGAAACTCCTGTACCAAAAGATTATACATCTCCTCTGAAACCCTGGCTGTTGGTCTGTTATCGATTTCAAATCCTTTTTTGGCAAGAAAATCAACAATAGAGCCTGTTCCGACATTCAATTCTTTAGCAACCTTGACTAATCTTTTCGACATTCAGTTTTTAATATTTTCTTCAAATTTACAAAAGTGGAACCGTTTTAAGTCATTCCTCCTCAAATTCTTCTCTAAATTCCATCTCGGAATCTTCTTCAAACTCCGCTTCCAAAATCCGGATCACCTCATCCACTGTCTCTTGTTCCAGATCGGTACGTCGGACCAGTTCTGCAGTACTCAGCTGCAATACACTACGTGCTGTATCGCAACCGATTCCTTTGAGTTCATCGATAATCCATTTATCAATTTCATCTGAAAACTCATCCAGATCTACATCATCTTCTAATTCAAACTCTTCCACATCCCGATACACATCGATCTCTAATCCAGTCAACCTGGAAGCCAACCGGATATTGTGTCCATTTCGTCCAATCGCCAATGACACCTGATCCGGCTTCAAAAATACTGAGGCTCTTTTATTTTCCAAATCCAAATCGATACTGGTAATTTTGGCTGGTGTCAGCGATCGCTGTATGAACAGATTCATATTGTTCGTATAATTGACAATATCGATATTTTCATTCCGCAGTTCGCGTACAATTCCATGGATTCTCACCCCTCTCATTCCGACACAAGCTCCGACCGGATCGATTCGATCATCATAAGATTCTACTGCTACTTTGGCTCGTTCTCCGGGGATTCTCTCGATCCGTTTGATCGTAATGATACCGTCATCAATCTCCGGCACTTCCTGCTCCATCAAAAGAGCGAGGAAACGATTGTCAGTGCGTGACAATATCACAACTGGATTATTGTTACGGATATCTACTTTTTTAATAACTGCTTTGACCGTATCTCCTTTTCTAAAAAATTCTCCTTTGATCATCTCGCTTCTTGGAAGAACCAATTCGTACCCAGTATGTTCATCCAACACCAAAACTTCCCGTTTCAGTGCCTGACTCACCTCACCCAGGATCATATCACCCACCCGTTCTTTGTATTGTTCAAATATATTGTCCTTCTCCATCTCCAGAATCCTGGAAATCAAAGTCTGCCGCGCAGCCATGATGGCTCTTCGGCCAAAATCCTCCAGAAATATCTGCTCATAGCATTCTTCACCTATCTCATAATCCTCATCAAACCCCTGCGCTTCTGTAATAGAAATCTCCTTGTTCGTATCGGTCACTTCCCCATCCGGCACAATATTCCTTACCCGGAAAAACTGCAGATCTCCACGGTCCGCATTGACGATAATGTCAAAATTCTCATCTGACCCATATTTTTTCCGAATCAGGGTCCGGAATACGTCTTCCAGAATCCGGACTAAAATTACCCGATCTATATTTTTCCCCTTGGTAAATTCGGAGAAGGTATCCACTAATTTGGTCATCCTTTAAAATTTAATTTGAACTAACGCTTTATTAATTTGATCAAAAGAGATTGTAAGTTCTTCCTCTTGCTTTTTCCTTCCTTTTTTGATTTTCAGTACTATCTGATCTTCATTTACATCCAACAACATTCCTCTGACCGTCGTTCCATCCTCAAGCCATACTTTCAAATCACGTCCAATATTATTATGATATTGTCTCACCAATTTCAGAGGTCGATCCAGCCCCGGTGAAGAAACATCCAATTCATATTTTTCACCAAGCACCAGAGTTTCATCCAGATAAGATTCGATATGACGACTGAATGCCTGGCACTTTGCCAGAGTCATTCCAGAGTCGCTTCCCATGTAAACAGTAAGATGGTTCTTGGGTTGATTGTATACGAGATCTACCAGGTAACAATCATTATAATCATTCTCATCTATTTTTTGTTCAATAACTCTTATAATTTCCGCTTCATCCATAACTCAATCAATTAAAAAAAGGGAACACTTTCGGTTCCCTTCTCTATACAATTTGCAAAAGTACTGAAAAACGATATAAAACCAAAACTTATTATGAAGCCTTTCCGTGTCATTCACCTTATTGCCACAGATTTACTGTTTTTACAAATAGAATTCCTCCAAAATTCATCCGGTTTTGATCTTTTCCGGATCTTCTTTTCTTTCATCACAAAACACTCCTTCCTCGTTCCGGCAAAACACCTATCAACCCCCGCCTGCCTTATCAGTTTTACCAGATTTTCACTAAAAATAAAACATATCCTCTCCTACGAAATAATATTTTTATCTTTGCTCCATTTTAGCACAAAAAGGAGATACTTCGTTCTGTCATGAGTGAATACATCGTACATAAATTTGGTGGTGCTTCTGTGGAAGACGGTCCCGCTATTATCAATGTCGGCCAAATCATCCGGAGATATCAGAAAAACAAAACGGTCATCGTTATTTCCGCTACAGGAAAAACTACCAACGCGCTGGAAGAGGTTGTACAATCATTTTTTGAAGATAAAAAGGAAGCCGCAGATAAACTCAACGAGATCATCCTCATCCACAAAGATATCATCGGTGAGCTCGGTTTGAAAGAAGACACCCTCCTTGACCAAATGTATCGACAACAGAAAAAAGTACTTTCTTTTATAGATACCACCGATGCCGACCGCGAACAATTCGATTTCATCTACGATCAGATCGTCAGCCTGGGAGAGCTGATGTCCTCACTCATTCTAAGTTCCTATCTGATCCAGAAACAAAACCTAAACCTGAAATGGCAGGATGCACGCGATATCATCCGGACCAACAGCACTTTCAGAGAAGGAAGAATCAACTGGAATGAAACCAGCTGGTTATTTCAGAAAACAGTCAAACCAGCCCTGGCAGATCATGATTTTATAGTCACACAAGGATTTATCGGATCAGATGATCAGCGTCGCACGACTACCCTGGGGAGAGAAGGATCTGACTATACCGCAGCGATCTGCTCATTTTGCCTTAATGCCAGTCATATGACGATTTGGAAAGATGTTCCGGGCGTATTGACCGCAGATCCCCGCCTTTTTGACAATGTTTCACTTCTCGACCGGCTCTCCTATCTGGAAGCGATCGAAATGACTTATTACGGTGCAAAAGTCATCCATCCCAAAACCATCAAACCACTTCAAAATAAAAACATCCCTCTTTACGTCAAATCATTCAAAGATCCGGAAAGTCCGGGCACGTATATTTCAGGATTCACTGACCAGGAATACCCCCCCGTCATCGTGGTCGAAAAAAACCAACGTATGCTTCGCATCCGGACCAAAGACTTGTCGTTTGTGGCCGAGCATCACCTGAGCAGGATATTCACCCTTTTTGACAAACACCGGATAAAGGTCAATCTGATGCGCAATACGGCGATCTCATTTACCGTATGCATCACTGACCGTCCCAACCGAATCGGCCGTTTTTTGGACGAGATCCAAAAAGAATTTGAAATCGAAGATGATAGGGATCTGGAGCTGATCACCATAAGACACTATCAGGAACCAGTCGTCGATCAGCTCAAAAACGGAAAAATCGTCCTCTTTGAAGAAAGAATTCCCAAAACCGTTCAACTGGTCCTTAAACCTGTCCCGGTTCTTCGAAGAAAAGATGAATGATTTGCGGTGATACAAGTGAAGGCGTAAATTTTGTGTAAGCTTTCATCCCTCCTGCGCTTCCATTTGAAGCGAAAGCTGCTCCCATTCATTAAGGAGTTTTTCCATTTTATTCTGTAAGATCTGATGTTCCTTCAGAATGTCCCCTGACTCCTTCCTTTCATAAAAATCAGGCTCCATCATTTCCACTTCATATTCATCGATCTTTCGTTCGATATTGCTGATCTGCCTTTCTGTACTATTGACTTTATTTCTCAAAGCTTTCTTTTCCGCATAGCTCAAAATCGGATCAGATTTTTCATTCCGCGATTTTGATTTTTGTGGTTCAGAAGCAGATCTGGCCTCGATTGCTCTCATATTGTCCTCCTCTCTCTTCAGCAGAAAATACTCTACATCACCGAGATATTCCTTTACCTCACCATCCCGGAACTCATATGTCTTCTGCGTCAATCCTTCCAGCAAATCCCGATCATGCGACACCACCAACAAAGTTCCTTCATATTCTTCCAGGGCATTTTTGAGAATCGACTTTGTCTGCAGATCCAGATGGTGAGTCGGTTCATCAAGCACCAAAAAATTGATTGGATCCAGCAGCATTCTTGCGATGGCCAGCCGTGTTTTCTCCCCTCCTGAGAGAACCTTTATCTTTTTCTCAACATCATCCCCCTCAAATAAAAACGCACCTAAAATCGAGCGGATCTGAGATCGCATCTCGGCGGGACTTTCATCCTCCATATATTCCAAAATCGTCTTGTTCCCAGGTAAAAAATCCACTTGATTTTGAGCAAAATATCCTAAATCCACATTCCCCCCCATGACCACTTCCCCCTCCGAAGGCTCCCATTCTCCCACAATGATGCGGGTCAGCGTTGATTTACCTTGTCCATTTTGTCCCACAAAAGCAATTCGTTCTCCTCTGAGAATCTCCATATTCACTCCCCCGAACACATGGTTATCCCCGAAAGATTTTCCTGCATTACGGATCTTTGATACGACCTGTGCTGATCTTCTCACGGGCGGAAAAGTCAATTTAATGGGTGCTGCATCGCTGACTACTTCCTCTATACGCTCCAGTTTTTGAAGCGACCGTTCCATCGACTTTGCCATCGAAGCCCGATTGGCATTCGCTCTGAATCGTTCGATCGTTCTTTCTTTCTCAGCGATCATTTTTTGCTGATTGACATAGGCCGCTTGTTGAATGGCCGCCCGTGCCTCTTTTTGCTCCAAATATCCGGAATAATTGCTGTGATAATAGTCAATCCTTCCACGTTCCAACTCATAAACTTCTGTCACCACCTGATCCAAAAACTGGCGATCATGCGAAATCAATACCACCGTCCCCGGATAATTCTTTAAAAATTTTTCCAACCAGATGATCGAATCAATGTCCAGGTGGTTGGTTGGTTCGTCCAGAAGTAATACTGATGGTTTTGATAAAAGAATCTGAGCCAGCTGGACCCGCATTTTCCAGCCTCCGCTTAATTTTTCAGTCGGTTCGTCCATGGTGATCTCCGAAAATCCCAATCCTTTCAATACCAGCTCTATTTCAGCATCTGTATCTTCAGATCCCAGATAGGTCAATTTATCTGTCAGATCCGATATTTTCTGGATCAAAGTCTGATAGGATTCACTCTCATAATCGGTCCGGTCGGCCAGTTCTTCATTCAGTGTAGCTAAGCTTGCCTCCGTATTTTTTATTTCTGCAAAGGCAAGCGCTGCATTTTCCCGTACAGTAAGAAGCGGATCCAGATCAAAATGTTGCTTGAGGTAGCCAAGGGTGTAATCGCCCGGAATATCGATCGTTCCCTGATCCGGTGATATTTCGCCCGTCAGCACTTTCAGGAGTGTGGTTTTGCCAGAACCATTTCGTCCGAGCAAACCATATTTCCCCTCTTCGCGCAAGGTGAATTGCAAATCATCAAATAATACCCGATCTCCAAACTGGAGATATAAACTCTGAACCGAAATCAAATCAACTAATTTAAGTTTTCAAAGTCGGATATATTGGCGATCACCTCATAGTGTCCCCCTTTTTGGTGCAACACCTCCGACCAAAGACGCTCGTCATAATCTTTGAAAATAAAATTTTTATCAAGATGGGCTGTCACCCACGATTTGTAAGCCATTTCTGCTTCCAGCTGACCGGGCGACCATCCTGCGTATCCGATGAAAAATCGAATATCCTCCGGGGTGATGACCTGATGGTTCAGCAAAAACTGAACCCTTTCGAAATCTCCACCCCAAAAAATCCCATCCGCTATTTCCATACTATCTTCGATCAAATCACCTTTTGTGTGGATGAAATGAATCGTATCCTGTGATACCGGACCTCCAAAATAAAGCTCTATCGATTCATCCGGGAATCCTTCCAAAAGTTCGTGTACTTTAATACCCAATGGTTTATTGACAATAAATCCCAATGATCCCTCATGATGATAATCACAAAGAAGAATCACCGCTCTTTTAAAATTTTCATCCAACATAAACGGTTCTGCCAATAAAAGCTTTCCCGTCGCCAATCCATACTTCATTTTAAAATGCTTTTTATATCAATTTTATTGATTACAATGCATATGTTTCTGCCTTTCTATCTACTTTTTTGACCATTCCCTGCAAAATCCCACCTTTTCCACCCACTTCATAGAATTGGGTCGCGCCATCTTTCAGCATATTCTGAAGCGTCTGCGTCCATCGGACGGGAGCGGTCAGCTGACTGATCAGATTCTCCTGAATGATTTCCGGATCTGTTTCCGGTTTTCCGGTTACATTCTGATAAACCGGACATCTCGGCACCTCAAAATCAATATCTTCAATCGCATCTGCCAGTCTTTCTTCTGCCATTTGCATCAATGGAGAATGAAAAGCTCCTCCCACATTGAGGATAATCGCGCGGCGGGCACCTGCATTTTTCAACGCTTCTACAGCTTCGTTGATCCCTTTTACCGATCCTGAGATCACCAGTTGACCCGGTGAATTGTAATTGGCCGGTACCACCACCTCATCAATTCCGGCGCAGACCTCCTCGATCAGAGAATCTTCCATCCCCAATATAGCTGCCATCGTTCCTTCTTCTGCATCGGCCGCATCCTGCATCGCCAGAGCACGCTCATTCACCAAAGATAATCCATCTTCAAAACTCAATGCCCCGGCCACCGTGAGCGCCGAAAATTCACCCAGGGAATGACCAGCCACCATATCCGGTTCAAACTTCTGCCCCCGGACAAGAGCGGTCATCACCGAATGGATAAAGATCGCCGGCTGTGTTACCCGTGTCTGCTTCAGATCCTCTTCCGAACCTTCAAACATGATCTGATCAATATCCCAGCCTAAAATCTCGTTGGCTTCCTGAAACAATTTTTTGGCTTTGGAAGAAGACTTGTATAAATCCTCACCCATCCCTGCAAACTGGGCTCCCTGCCCTGGAAACAAAAACACCTTCATAGAATAAATTATAATACGATTTGTTTGATAAATATTTTCAATTCGACATCGAAGAAAAGGGATTTCATCTAATTTTAATAAAATATAGTATAAAAATGTTTCCCGACACAAAAATTTTGTATTCATTCGTACCTATACATGCATGAACACAGTATCCATAGAAAACACCTGAGAAACGCGCACTTCTACACATACGCCGAACAATACTCTCTGCCTATTCATCTCACGTTTTGGATTATTTTTTTCCTGGCGCTCGTATTGCTCGACACCAATGACCTTCCCTTCCGGACCAATATCATCTCCAATCTTTCCATGACGCTCTTTTTTGCAGGTATCGTGTACGCCAATATATTATATCTGATCCCAAAATACCTTTTTGCCCAAAAAACTTTATTGTACATCCTCTTCCTTCTGCTGGGAATCGTGCTGATCACCCCGATTTATATCAGTATGCGCATGATTACTTTTCGCAATTTCCCTGATCTCGCCAGCCAGTATTATAACAATATTGCTTCCATCATATTTTTGGAAGTATTTGTCGCCATCACTTCCCTCTTTTATGCGATCGTAATGGACTGGCTCAAAAAAAGAGTAGAAGTAGCCGAATTGTATACGACCAACATCGAATCGGAACTCAACTTTCTAAAAACGCAAATCAACCCCCATTTTCTGTTTAATACCCTCAACAGTATTTATGCGCTCGCCTTAAAAAAATCGGATGAAGCACCCGACTTGATTCTCAAACTGTCCGAGATCATGCGATACATGTTGTACGATTGCAATGAAGATCTGGTGCCTCTCGACCAGGAGATAAAATATCTGCAAAACTATCTCGAACTGGAAAAATTCAGAAAAGGAAGCAACAATGAAATAATCCTGCAAGTGGATGGGAATCCGGAAGGAAAATCTATCGCTCCCTTGCTCCTGATTACTTTTGTAGAAAACGCATTCAAACATGGTGTAAATCATACAGAAAAAGGATATGTACATATTCATTTTCGTATATTAGACGACCGTTTAGAGTTTGATATTGAAAACAGTGTTTCACCACAAATCCATCTGACCAATCTGGGTAAAAAATCAGGAGGAATCGGATTGGAGAATGTAAAAAGACGATTGGAGCTACTTTACCCCGGGAAAAACAAACTGGATATTCAAAAGTCCATCGATGTCTTTCGGGTATCCCTCGTGATCGAAAAATTCAATTAACAAAATCAACCGTTCACTTCGGCCCGGCCGGACAGGAACGGTAAAAACAAAAACCATGATAAAAACAATCATCGTCGATGACGAACCTTTGGCACAGGAGATAATCGAAACCTATCTCCAGGAATATGAAGATTTTGAAATAACAGCGCTCTGCAACAATGCTATGGAAGCCAATAAAATCCTCAAAGAAAATGAAATCGATGTCATGTTTTTGGACATACAGATGCCACAACTCAGCGGGATCGACTTCTTAAGGATCCTGGACAATCCTCCTCTTGTGGTATTCACGACCGCATACAAAGAATATGCCCTGGAAGGATTTGAGCTTGAAGCACTGGATTATCTATTGAAACCGATCAGCAAGGAACGATTTCATAAAACGATCGAAAAAATACGACAGGAGATCGGAGATGACCCGGAAGTATTCGAAGATAGTATTTTCGTGAAATCAGATAAAAAACTTCACCGCCTCTTCTATGATGAAATTTTTTACATCGAAGGACTGAAAGACTATGTTATCATCAAAACTGAAACAACCCGGATCGTCACCCTCCAAACCATGAAAAGTCTGGAAGTCAAACTCCCTCAAAATATTTTTAAAAGAATACACCGATCTTACATCATCAATCTCAACAAAATCAAATCTGTCGTCGCCAATGATGTGGAAATCATGATCGGCGGTGAAAAATCAAAACTTCCCATCGGCAAAAATTATAAGGATGATCTCCTTGAAATCGTAAATCAAAGACGTCTTTGATGGATCAAAGGGCGCTTCACATCCTCGGTCTTCTGGACATATCACCCCGATCGATCGAGCCGGTCACAGGAGGTGATATCAATGACAGCTTCCGGGTCACGGATGAGAAATGGAATATTTATTTTTTAAAGATCAACCGGGAAGGAAGTCCAAAAGAAATCATCACCACTGAAGCAGAGGGACTTGATATGATGAAAGAGCTCGGCGTAGAGTTCATTCCACAGAATTACCAATCCGCTTCGACGGCGGAGACAGCGGGACTTCTGATGCCTTTTTATGAATCCCGGTCCCCCGATGCGGCAGCATGGATCGATTTTTTTGAAGCGCTGGCCCAGATGCATCTGATTTCAGCGGAACATTTTGGCGGGCAGGACAATTTTATCGGAAGCATCCCTCAAGACAACACGCATCGAAACAACTGGGCCAATTTTTATTATGATCACCGACTGTTGCCACAGCTCGAGCAAGCCGTGGAAAAAGGATATTTCACCAAAGATGAACAAGAAATCTGGCCTTTGCTTTTTCATGGGATTGCCAGTATCTGCCCCGTCGAAAAACCATCTCTCATCCATGGAGATCTCTGGAACGGAAACATGATCTCGACATCCCGGGGAATTTTATTGATTGATCCGTGTCCCCATTTCGCACACAGAGAAATGGATCTTGGAATGATGACGCTTTTTTCCGGATTTCCGGTGGAGTCCTATATCCGGTATTATAATGCCGTCTATCCTTTGACACCGCAATGGGAGGACCGGATGGAAGTGTATCAGCTATACTATTTGCTGGTGCATCTGAATCTCTTCGGTACGGCATATCTGCCCGGGGTCAAAAGAATCATCCGCCAACTGGTGGCTTTTGGTTGATGGTTTCTAGTTTTTGGAGATATTAGCTGTTACCCTTTTGGTGAAAAAATCCTCTCAGCTTTCATTTATCTTATCTAATTAAATTTTTTATATTATAAATTACAGGATACAAGTAAAATACACAACTTTCAAGATTTATGACAGATCATTTCATATTGCTTATTTCCTGATTTCAAACCATTTGATGCCCAAGATCCTCTGATGACAATAGACGGGAGTATTTTATTTTCGATCAGTTTATTATGCATCGCCAAACAAACCACCATCTTCCGGGATACGGCTCATGCCATAGAATCGTCCCCATGACTTCCAATCCACGCTCTGCCTGATTAAAATCCACTCTTTGACTTCATAAAACTTCTGCCGAAAACATTTTACATTCCATATTTATAAAGAAGACTATCTGTAAAGGGCATATTGTCAGCTTTATCAGGCAGCCGGGTATATATTCCCGAATGATCATAAAGATCTTCCTTCCGAGAAGCGGGACCAAGGACCTCTATGGAAGATCGATCAATGACTTGTATTCTTATAAACTGGTCATCATCGGTCTTCATCAGTTTCCATTCCTTCCTATGATCAAAGTCTATTAACCCGCATAATTCACCACAACATTCTTTTATTTGTCCTTTCACCCTGATCAACAGATGGTTGTTTGCCATTTTTGAGGAATTGAAATTCCTCAAAAATGGATGGTTTGGTTTTGCTCCATGCATCTCCTTCGTTGCAAAAGCCTTGCAATAGAATACTATTCCTGCAGCTTTCGACGCCTCGGATCTACATAAAGCAAAACTCATGAATAATTCGGGTTAACTCGGTAGCTAAATAATAATTTAAGATGGTGTCTTTCATAGAGAAGTAATAACGCATGATCGTGTTTTCCGGATCTGTATCCATAGACAGTCCTCCGGAGAAAAAATACGAGGTGTCGGAAATATTTTGCCAATGCCCTATCCACCAGATTTCTTTTTCAAAAAAAACTTTTTCAGTAGTACAGGATTTGATGCTCCCCAGAAAAAAACATATTATCAAATAATAATAAACCTTCATAGATGATGATGTTTAGTTTATAGAGGAATTCATCTATACCCAGGCAGCTACCTGACCACCGGAAATTTCCGGACCCTTGTTTTCTCCCGGTCGTTCAACTGAAGAATATACATTCCTTCGGGCAATGATCCCACGTCGATATTCAGATGATTTGTGCCTTCATTGATTTCATACTTATGCAGCAGCATTCCGGTCATATTGTAAAGTCCGACCGACTGAACTTCCTGTGAAGACTTCCATTCAACCTTGAGATAATCCCCGGCAGGAACCGGATATAAAAGAACTTCATCATCTTCCATCTCCGGATTTTCTTTTCCTTCGATCACCGGAAGTACCAGTACCCGATCAGGCAAACGAACTTTATCCTCTCCCGCATGTAGCGTCATGTTTTTAAGGATTATTTTGATTGCTTTTCCACCGGCCGCTCTGTTTGTTCTGAATCCTTCAATTTCGTCTTCCACGATGATCCGTAGTTTGAGGGTGGTTCCATGACCATCTGCTCCGATCGATCGAACCCGAAACTCTCCCACCGCCACTTGATTATCACCGGATGGTGCTTTGAGTACAATCGTCGGCTGATAAGACTTCAGCCATGTAGAGCGATCCTTGATCACATCGACCTGTTTTTTACTGACCTCGGCTCCTTCTACTTCCAGTTCCGCCGAAAATCCACTAATATCTGTCAGTACATGGTCTTCATCCCCCACTAAAAATTCGAGTACAAATTCTTCCCCGGGTTCTATTCCTTCACTACTGGTCAATATTTCCACCGGAATATTCTCAGCTACTACCGGTTTGGTGTACAAACCATGTTCTTTCCCATAGTTTTTCAATACCGTCAAAATATCCTGCTCTGAAATAAGTCCGTCCCCATCCGCATCATAATGATGCAAGTTGCTGTCTTCAAATGACATCCAGGGATTTCCGTTTTGTCCCATCCAGCGATCTCCTTCCGCTCGTCTTTCTCCCTTTTCTCCGATAAATCGTCCAATATTCTCCAGGTCTCCCAAATCCACCACTCCACTCCGATCCGTATCCCCAGGCCACACACAATCTATACAAGAAGTGCTACCGGGCCCCACCATCAGATTAAGTTCATGATCACTTTCATATTCATTTCCATCAGGAAGGGGATGCGAATAACGGATGATTGCCTTTTCTTCACCTGAAAAATCACCTGAAGGTGTGAATAAAAACCCACGTCCATCTTCGAGTATCGTCAATTCTCCATTTTTGGGCTGTTCTATGACAGAAAACTCAAAATCCCGAACGGGAGTATAAAATGGAATGTGAGAAGGATCCGATTCATTCACATCGATATCAAAAACCTCTTTCGCCGGCTCAAAGTGATCAACATACACGTCCACAATTGCTGTATCACACCGGGGATGCGAACAGGTGATATAGGAAAAACTGGTTTTCCCTGTAAATCCTTTGACCGGTTCTATTTGAACCACCCCCTCCTCCGAAGTACTGATATTCAAATCAGGATGATCTATTTCGATCGAATGAATATCTTTCCACAAATCATTTTTTGTCAGATCAAGACTCGCTTTATTTTCGGGTAGCAAAAATATCCGATCCCGTGTATTGAGACCATTTTTTATCCATTGATTGACAAAATCAATTTTATATATCAGACGTCGACCGGATGAAGATTGGAATTCAATTTCATTTTCACCAAAATCCCGATGATAAAAAAGAACCTCAAACTCCTCATGATTGATCGTGACATTTTCGACCGAAGAACGAACTAATTGATACGAATCATCCGGAAGAGGCAAGGTCAGTCTTTGATCCAGCACTTCGCTCAAGACGACAGTATCCCTGTCTCCGGAAGGATCAGAAATAAACATCGTCAATTTTCCTTCATCGCAATTCTCTCCCTCATCACATACAGTATAATAGACATAATATAATCCAGGATCAGCAGCACCGACCCTGATTTTTTGACGATCAATCCGGGCGTCTACTCCTTCAGAAAATGCAATATCAGCTAAATAAAGATTGGAATAAGTCGAGTCATTGGCAAGAACATCTATCTCATACGACTCTCCGGAAAATCCAATATGATAATCCTCTGCCGCAACCACAAATTTATTTTTGAGCACGTAGGCATATATATCGCCTTCAGTCTGTAACACCACCGTGTCATATTCTGCGATTCCTTTATTATCATATCGTAGAAAATATTCTTCTCCCACTTCTTCTATTTCCGCCGATCCAAGTGAAGGTGGTTGCAGTATTTGAGGTTTAGATGCTGAAGGGATGTGTTTGATCCACGGCTGATTGACGATCACTTTCTCTGTTTTGTAAAAAGCCAAGGATTGAGCTCCGATAGGAACGATCCAAAAAACATGGACCCATGTAATACAGAAAGCGATCAGGAAAATTTTATGCCGGAGGTATAGCATGAAATTAAAATTTGTCGCAATATATCATTTTTTG
>Ga0209487_1000260_pt1 | contig 47863 bp, 43 predicted proteins | sample Poulit2012_FD_187524 | JGI IMG/M metagenome (GOLD analysis project Ga0209487, IMG submission 187524) | Agricultural soil microbial communities from Georgia to study Nitrogen management - Poultry litter 2012 (SPAdes) (version 2) | ecosystem: Environmental > Terrestrial > Soil > Agricultural land... | reverse complement strand
CAACGCACCAGCCACGCCAACCCGAAACCAACACCACGAATCGTTCTATAAAATTACTGAAAAACATCCATGTCCCACCGCATCCCGTCACCGGTCCGCCCTGGGCACGAGAGATAACTATACACACTGAATCGGCTAACGCAAAACTGGTGGAAACCTTCTCCCCGGAGTGCTTTATCTGTGGAATTTCATGGAGTCTCATGCTTTAGCTTTGTTCAGTCACAGCACCACAGGAATCTTGTGATACACATCTCCACTTTTTCCTTGTTTCGCATGAGTTTTTGGTTGGATTCGCTTTGCGGGGTTAAACGACAACGCGGGTGCAAGCTTGTTTAGCTTGCACCCGCGTTCTGGAGTAATTGCCTTATTGCAATAAGGTTCGATCTGAGATTGCGGCGTCTTTGAGCTTCGAGAACTGTGCCAGGAGATCTTCTACTGTCATGGCAGCTTTGTCTTTCCCAGAGACGTCCAAAATAATTTGCCCATCATGCATCATGATGAGCCGGTTACCGACTTCAAGTGCTTGGCCCATATTGTGTGTAACCATCAATGTTGGAAGCTGCTGTTCGGCAACGACTTTTTCTGTCAGGTCGGTGACGAGACGGGCACGTTCCGGGTCAAGGGCCGCGGTGTGTTCGTCGAGCAGCAAGATTTTTGGTTTTGAGAATGTGGCCATCAACAATGACAACGCTTGGCGCTGTCCACCTGAGAGTAGTCCAACTTTGGCACTCAAACGTTTTTCAAGTCCAAGTTCGAGGACTTCCAGTTCTTCAGCAAACCGTTGTCGTTTGCTTTTGGTAATGCCAAACGCCAGCCCCCTTGGCATGCCACGGCGTTCTGCTAGTGCCATGTTTTGTTCGATCGTGAGGTCGGGTGCCGTACCTGCCATAGGATCTTGAAACACTCGGCCCACGTACTTGGCGCGTTTATAGTCCTTCATGCGTGTGACATTTTTGCCGGCGATGTCCACGATGCCGGTATCGGGACTGATTTTTCCTGCAATCGTATTCAACACGGTTGATTTACCTGCACCGTTTGAGCCGATAATAGTGACGAAGTCTGTATGACCGATTTCAAGGTTGATATTTGAGAGGGCCACTCGTTCGTTAATCGAGTTGGGGAAGAAAGTCTTGTTGATGTTTTTAAGCTTTAGCATCGGTGGCTTCCTTAAACACGAGCTCTGATTGTTGGGTGCGCTGGGATTTAGATTTATTCCCGATGCGCCATTTCGGTATCAGCAGTGCTAGAACGACGATAATTGCGGAGATCAGACGCATATCGTTCGGGTTGAACCCGACTGCCAACGCACCCTGGACGGCTGCACGGTAAATAATCGAACCGAGAACAACGGCAGTTGTGGCCATCAAAACTTCGCGGTTACGTGTACCGAAGACGATGCGTCCTACTGGCGTATCTGCAAATCGATCGACCAAACGGTTGTTAAAGAGAGCTTGTCCCAAAATGACAGAAGCTAATCCCACCAGGATGAGCCCGATACCCATCGAAATATCAGCTGAGCCCTGCTTTTGTGCGATGAATGCGCCGGCTAGGCCAACCAGTCCATTGGAGACAGCCAATCCGACAATTTTCATTGAATCTGTGGAGACACCGAATGAGCGCACCATTTCTTCATTATCTCCGGTTGCCTGAAGCCCCAGCCCCATATCAGTGCCGAGGAACCAGTCCAGCAGGATTTTGATGATGAGCACAATGCCGGCGAGGACAAGGATGAGTGTCCACCCGGTGATGCCGCTCTGGCTAAACCACGTGTACAACGTGTCATTGCCAAGCAGGGGTACGTTCGCACGATTCCCCATGATCCGAAGGTTGATTGAGTACAGCGCAAGCATGGTCAGAATTCCTGCGAGCAGCGGATTGATACCGCCTTTCGCATGCAACAGCCCGGTGACGATACCGGCCAATCCGCCTGCAAGAAACGCCGCCAGCAGCGCAATGATCGGGGCCAGGTCATAGTTAGCCATCAGAATTGCTGCCGTTGCCGCACCGGTTGTAAAAGATTGGTCAACCGTCAGGTCGGGGAAGTTGAGGATCCGAAAGGTCAGATATACACCAAGGGCCATGATGGCGTAGATGAGACCGAGTTCTAATGTCACAGTCATAGCGGAACGGGTTCGCCTTTCGTCAAGTGTGACAGACGGGCCCGGGCAGTTAAGTGTTCGCCCAGGCCCGCCTATATTTTTTCAGGTTATTAATCTTCTGCGGATTATTCAGCAGATTCTTCGGTATCCGCTTCCTCATCAGCGGCATCATCTGCGTCTGGTTCATCGCCGTCTTCACCGGCAATGTTCGCTTGGTCCACAAGATCCTGTGGAATGTCTACACCCATCTTCTCAGCAGCTTCTAAGTTGAAGGTGTATTCCAACGCAGCAGGATCAGCCAGGCTGGTCGGTGTATCTTCCAGTGCGGTTTCTCCGGTGACAATCGCTACGACCATTTCCCCGGTTTGTCGGCCATGTTCGTAATAGTTGAGGCCGTACGTGCCGACGGTGCCGCGTTCAACGGAGTCAGATTCGGCAGCAAAGACGGGAATCTGGTTGTCGATACCGTAGGAGATCACCGTTTCTAGACCCGAGACCACCGTATTATCCGTCGGTACGTAAATGGCATCGACGTTGGAGAAGGACTCGACACCCTGAGCGACCTCGGAGGTGTTGGTGACGGCTACTTCTTGAATTTCAATACCCAGGTCTTCGGCGGCATCCTTGGCAGCTTCGACTTGCACCACCGAGTTGGATTCAGCCGATGAGTATGGAATGCCAACAACTTCGACATCGTCGACGACGTCCAAGATCAATTGCAGCTGTTCGTCAACCGGGTTCATATCGGAAACACCGGTAATGTTTTCTCCCGGAGTGTCCCAGTCAGGGACCAAGTCCGCATCGACGGGGTCCGTGACCGCTGAAAAAATAATGGGGGTGTCTTGAATAGTGGTTGCTGCAGCGATAGCCACGGGGGTGGCGATTGGTACGACCGCATCGAGGTTCTCATCACCAGCGAAGCCACCCACAACGTTGTTCATTGTGGCCTGGTCTGCTTGGGCATTTTGTTCTTGAATTTCAAAGTCGAACTCGGACTCATCTAAGACATCTTTAATGCCCTGCGCTGTTGCGTCCAGTGATGGATGGGAGACATATTGGGCGATGCCAACGTTATAGGTTTCGCCGTCCGCCTCTTCGCCGTCCGAACCACAGGCGGTCAGTAGCAGACCCAAGGCGCCGGCGGTGGCCGCCGTTTTCAGCACAATATTTCTTTTCATTCTTACTCCAACTCTTGACTGATGTGAGTGATGATGTGTGACGAGCACAACAAAAGCGTGAGTTTAGTCTATCTCATGCCGGAGCCGAGCTATTTCGTATAGGGCAATTCCTGCAGCCAGTGAGGCGTTGAGTGATTCCAATTCTGATGCGATCGGAATGGAGACGATTTGGTCCACGTTTTCTGACACCAACCGTGACAGCCCGGTACCTTCAGAACCTACGACAACACACAGCGGTTCGGTGGCCAGTGGCAACCCCGGCAATGATTGGTCGCCGTCGCCGTCCAGTCCGACGGTAAAGATCCCGGTTTTTTTGTATTCCACCAAGGCACTGTTGAGGTTTGTGACTTGACCAACGGGGACGCGAGCTGCTGCACCGGCCGAAGTCTTCCACACCGTGGAATTCACACCGACCGCGCGACGCGAGGGAATAATGACGGCGTCTGCTTTGAAAGCGGAAGCGGAACGGAGGATGGCGCCCAGGTTGTGTGGGTCGGTGATCGAATCCAGGGCTACGACCAGCGGCGGGGTTTTCCGATACCCCTTTTCCCAGTCGGACATCAGCTCCACAACCAGGTCAATACCGTTTTCGTATTCATACGGTGGCACCTGCAAGGCGATGCCTTGGTGCCGGGCCTTATCGGTCAGACGCGACAATTGGGCTTCGGAGGCTTCTAGTACGGGGATACCACGATCAGCCGCGAGCCGCACCGATTTGCGAATGCGGTCGTCCATTTCTACGCCGGCTGAAACATACAGTGTCGTAGCTGGTACCTCGGCTTCCAATGCTTCAACCACGGGATTGCGTCCCGCAACTGCATCGGTGGTGTGGGTCGGTTTTTTCTGTTTTGCCGGTGGGCGATAGCTCTTATGCCAGGTGCGGTCAGTGGCTTTAGGGGTTGGTCCCCTGCCTGCCAGCTTTCTACGACCTTGGCCACCGGTGCCTTTGGTTGGGCCCTTCTTGCGTGAAGAGCCGCCGCGACGAGAACTCATATGCTCGTCCTTTCTCGGTTGGAAAACCTGATGTGAAAATTTACGTGTTTTGGTCAGTGATGGACCAGCTAACACCTTCGGCGCCATCTTCAACGATGATGCCGGCTGCAGCCAGTTGATCTCGGATAGCGTCTGCGGTTGCCCAATCACGGTTCTGCCGCGCTTCAGCTCGGGCCGCAATCTGTGCTTCAACGAGCTCTTCGAGTGCTCGGTGAGCGGCCGATGTGGTGTCGTCTGCGGTGTCGTTAGCGGAGTCCAGTCCGAGGACTTCAACCATAGTGTTTACCTGCTGCAAGTGTTGTTTGACGGCCCTGGGGTCAGAAGCGTCCATGGCCGAGTTACCTGCTCGTACGGTTGCGTGGAGCACGGCGAGCGCTTCGGGCACGTTGAGGTCATCTTCCATCGCCGTGACAAAGTCTTGTGGCACCGTGTCGGTCCCGACCGGTTCATCAAATAGCTTCGCCGCTCGGAGTTGGAAGGCTTCGATCCGTTCCAGTGCGCTTTGGGCTTCTTGTAAAGCAGACGGGTGATAATCCAGTTGGGAGCGGTAATGCGCCTGCCCCAGGAAGTAACGGACCGCTCCGGCACGCGCCATGGACAGCATGTCCTCGGGCGAGACAGTATTACCCACCGATTTGGACATTTTTTCGCCCTCTGCGGTGACCAGCCCGTTATGCATCCAGAAGTTTGCGAAATGGTCGCCGGCAGCAGTTGATTGGGCAAGTTCATTCTCGTGATGCGGAAAGCGCAGATCGAGCCCGCCCCCGTGAATGTCAAAATGTGAGCCGAGGTATTTGGTTACCATGGCGGAGCATTCGATATGCCAGCCGGGTCGCCCGGGACCCCACGGTGATGCCCATGCGGAGCCGGCCGGGTCGGTGTCTTGCTGTGACTTCCACAGGGTAAAGTCGCGCGGATCTTTTTTCCCGCGAGTTGGCGCATCTTCGGCGTCCTGCATGTTGTCCACTGCTTGGTGGGTCAACGCCCCGTATTTGGACCAGGACTTGACGTCAAAGTACACGTCAGCCGAACCGTCTAGGGCCGGATAGGCGTGACCGGTCTGCATGAGTCGTTCAATGAGCTGGATCATTTCTGGGATGTGCCCGGTCGCACGTGGCTCATAGGTGGGACGACGTACTCCCAGTGAAGCATAAGCCTGTGCGAACGCGTTTTCGAAGCGGTAGGCCAAAGCCCACCATGATTCCTGGGCCGGGTAATCGTCGGTGGCAACAAAATCTGTGGCAAAGGACTCGGCTGAGCGAGATAAAATTTTGTCGTCAATGTCGGTCACGTTGCGCACCAGCGTGACTTTATTCCCGGCGTACTCCAGCCACCGCGCGAGGATGTCAAAGACCACGGCGGAGCGAATATGCCCGACGTGTGGTCTGCCCTGCACGGTTGCGCCACAGTAATATATCGAGACCTCGCCGTCATTAATCGGAGTGAAGTCCCGGATAGCGCCGGTGGCCGTATCATAAAATCGTTGTCCCACGCTGCCTGATTTTAGCTCAGTGCACTGGCTTGAGGGTAATCTGCGCCATCTTCGGGTGAAGAATGTCCCAGCTGGGCGGTCTGTGGGCGACTACACTGCGAGATATCTTGTCGTAAAGTGGCCGCTATTTAGTCAAATACGATAACCTCATGACTAAAGCTTCTTGCATCGTCGGTGCCGTGCGCCTGGTGCAAGGTAGAACATCACCTCTAGCGCACCTTATTCTTACGAGGAGAACCATCGTGAAGGTCACCACCACTCGCCGGAACGTTTTTGCCGGCTTGGCATTGGCTGCCATTCTGGGCACCACCGGTTGCTCTGCAATTAACCCGCAGGCCACTACGTTCGAGTATGCACCCTCCGACGGGACCCAGACTACCGTCCTTGCCGACGATACCGGGGGCTCCGACGCCGTCGATTTTCTCAATATCGGTGTCATTACGAACTCTGCGGATGACTCTGGTCGGCTGATCGGCAGTATCCACAATAAATCGACCAGCTCGCAAAACGCTCAGCTGCAAATCAACAACCAGTCCTTCGAGTTCTCCCTGGATGCCAATGAAGTCTTGGTTCTCGAAGACGAAGAGAATATTTTGGATCCTGTAGGCACCGAGCCGGGTGAGCTGGCGTCAGGTGTGGCAAGCGCGTTTGGCAAGTCCAATGACTTTAACGTTTCGGTGCTGCCACCAACGCTGAAAGAATATCGTGACCTGTACCCGGGTGACTTTGATGAAAATGAACAGATCGAGCACCTCTACGACTTTCAGGGTCAGTACCACCGTGATGAGTAATCACGCGTTCTAACACCAAAGTGGCCGGTCCGAAATGGACCGGCCACGAGTGTTTTAACACGCCGTATTAGGCTTCGAATTTATACCCGAGGCCGCGTACCGTCATGAGATAGCGGGGAGCGGAGGGATCCGGCTCAATCTTGGAACGCAGCCGCTTAATGTGCACGTCCAAGGTCTTGGTGTCGCCCACATACCCCGGCCCCCACACGCGGTCGATTAATTGGCCGCGAGTCATCACACGCCCGGCATTGCGCAACAACATTTCCAACAGATCAAATTCTTTCAGCGGCATTGTAATATCTGCGCCGTCGACGGAGACAACGTGGCGTTCCACGTCCATGCGAACGGGACCGGCCGAGACCGTATCGGGTAAAAGCTCGTCGGATTCGGCGTTGCGTCGCATGACCGCCCGGATTCGAGCAATCAGTTCGCGAGCTGAATACGGTTTGGTCACGTAATCATCGGCGCCCAGTTCCAGTCCCACGACTTTATCCACTTCACTGTCCTTGGCGGTCAGCATGATGACCGGCACCTGGGAGTCCTGGCGGATTTGGCGAATAACATCGGTCCCGGGTTGGCCGGGCAACATCAGATCAAGTAGCACCAGATCGGCGCCATTACGTTCGAATTCCTCGACGGCGTCCAGACCGTCTTCCACGACGGTCACCTCATATCCCTCCCGTTGTAATAGATACGACAGCGGGTCGGAGATTGACGGTTCATCTTCAACGACAAGAATCCGAGTCATCAGTGTTTTCCTTTTTCTTGAGCAGGGGTGTGTGAGTGTGAATCATCATCCACAGTTTGCATATCGGGTTCTGTTCCTTCGGTGGCGGCTTCATGCGCTTCGGGGTCCAAGACCGGCAGGCGGATGAGAAATGTTGAGCCCTCATCAACCACCGACTCGACCAAGACTTCCCCACCGTGGTTCGACACGGTGTGTTTGACGATGCTCAGCCCCAGCCCGGTACCACCGGTGGCACGGGAACGGGCAGAGTCGACGCGATAAAATCTTTCAAAAATTCGGTCCCGGTCGTCATCGGCGATCCCGGTCCCCTGGTCACTGACGGCGATGTGGACAACGTCGTCGTGCTTGGTCACTTCAACCCAGACGGTTGAACCATCGGGTGAGTAGGTGACCGCATTATCTATCAGGTTGCGGATGGCCGTCATGAGCTGGTCATAGTCGCCATAGACCGATAATGGTTCCGGCTGACGGCTGTGAATGGAGATCTCCCGGGATGACGCCTCGGTGCGCACCCGGTCAATGGCCTCGGACACCAGTCGGGTGATGTCCAGTGGTTCGGCCGTTTCGACGATGTCGCGGCCTTGCAGTCGCGACAGTGAGATCACGTCTTGCACCAGGGCGCTGAGCCGGACAGATTCGATGGACAGGCGGTTGGCAAAGTGGCGGACGGCGCCCGGATCATCCGCTGCGTCTTCGATAGCTTCGGCCAGCAGGCTCATCGCGCCCACCGGGGTTTTTAATTCGTGAGACACGTTGGCGACAAAGTCGTGGCGGATGGCTTCGGTGCGGTGCTGTTGTGAGCGGTCTTCGGCCATGATCACGATGTACTGGTCGCCGATGGAGGCGGCCCGCAGGTGCACCAGCCAGTAGCCTTCGGTTGCATCAACCACCGGGATTTCAAAACGATAGTCGTAGAGTTGGCCTGCGGTGCGGACGCGCGTGGTCAGTTCGGCTAACTGTTTATGTCCCAACTGGTTTCCGCGGACTAAACCGAATGCATAGGCCGACGGGTTGGCTCGAACCACGGTGTCTGCGCCGTCGACAATCACATACGCTTGACCGACCACTGCAAGCACATCCAGGGCCCCTTCGGGGATGGATTGCTCATGGTCGGCCAGGCGTTCAATTCTTGAGCGCGATGAAATGCGGAAGGCCACCATGGCGCCGACCGTGACGATCACTCCGGCCAGTCCAAACAGGACGGCTACTGAAACTAGACTTTCCACAGTTGTAACAGTACCTATACTTTTCGGAACGTGTTGGCCCTTTTTCGTCATTTGATGCCTAATACACGTGTTCGCCCAGCAGAATTCACCGCTCGTTTACTTTGTTTCGGGACAGTGGACAATGTTGGGCAGGTAAATTGACTTGCATTCGTTCAATGTAGCTACGAGGACAAAACACATGCGCAAACTCTTTTTGGCTGAGATGGAGGCCGTGGGCGACGAGCTCGTGGAAATGGCCACCCTGGTGAATCGGGCTATGAAGCAAGCACGGGTAGCCCTGGAAGCCCAGGACGCGGGTCTGGCCGAGACCGTGGTCGCTCAGGATGCCCGAATTGATTATCTACAAAATGCGCTGGATGAACGCACCATTGAATTGCTGTTGTTGCAGAACCCAGTTGCCACCGATTTGCGTGTCCTGGTTGCGGCACTGCGTGTTTCTTCATCCATGGAGCGCATGGGAGATTTGGCTCGTCACATTGCGGCTTTGGTTCGGCTGCGTCACCCGGCTTCGGTCATTCCAGAACAGAGTCGTTCCGAGGTGCAAGAGTTAGCCGAATTGGTGGTCCGGGTGGGCGAGCACCTGCAGCGGTTGATGACCGGCTATAACCTCGCTGAGGGACGCGAAATTGTCAAAGTCAATCACGACATTGATATTTTGCACTCCCAGATCATGACCAAGATTGCCGAAAGCGCGTGGGATCTCACTGCGACCCAGGCACAAGATTTGACGCTGTTAGTGATGCGTTTGGAACGGTTTGGTGATCATGCGGTGTCGATCAGCCGTAAGATCGCGTATCTGGTGACGGGCGAGTGGGAACCACCGGTGATTGCCTAGGTTTTGGGTGTGGGGTTAGCTACGAAATTGGGCCCACCAGGCCGCTTGCCACTGAGCAACGGACGGATGAGCGGCGATGGGCTTTGCTCCGGCGTCATTCACAACTGTGGTGACCGGGGAGATCCCGTGCAACGTATTGGAAAACCACACCGGGTATTCTCCCGACGCGATCTGACCGATAGTTACCGGGCGGCGCGTCACAGTAATACCCTGTGACTTCGCATACGCGGCGATCCGTCTGGCGGAAATCGAAGCCAACTGCCCGGGGGCTTGGCATAAGACCAACTGGTCAGGGCTGTCCCAGACCAGGAGAGCACCGGTGGTGGCTTCCACCACGTTCGTGCCGTCATGTAAGACCACATCATCCGCGGGGATTTCGGATACCAACGTGCGCAGCAGGCTGATATCTGGTCCTTTCACCGTTGGTCTGGTGCGCGGGTCAATGTAATGCGGGATCCATAAACGGGTGGCCGTTCGGACGTTCGGCGCCGGCCTGACCACGAGGATGATGCGCCAATCAGCATGATCCGGTTCCAGGCTGATGCGGGGGAACAGATCCGTGGCCGCATACTGCCGCCAGACCTCCCGCAGGTGTTGTGCCAGGGCGGGGGTAAAAACTGTCGGGTCGATTTTTGGAAGTTGTCCGACACGGGCGGTTTGCGCCGTCATGCCGGTGATAAATCGTTGCACGTGCTCTGACAGTCCCCAGCTGTTGCCGTGCTGCACGCGCCAGGAATCGGCGACGAGCAGCTCTGCGGTGTCGGGGGCGTCGATGGGCACAAACCGCTGGTTGGTCCAGGTGAAGTATTGCGGGTACACGGTCACTGCTGCTCCGCAATACTTGTCATGAGCGCTTGGGCTTTGAGGTGCTTTTCGGCTTCTTCTTCGGCGGGTTCAGAATCCACCACGACCGCTCCGCCCGCCCCGAGGGTCAAGTGGCCCGAGTCTATGACGATGCTGCGAATAACCACGTTGAGTTCCGCGGTGTTGTTATCGCCAAGCCAGCCCATGGCACCCGAGTAAATGCCTCTGGGGCCCGCTTCGAGGGTATCGAGTGTCTCGAGGCTGACGAATCGTGGTGCCCCGGTCATAGAGCCGCCTGGAAAGACCGCGTTGAGTGCTGCGGTCGCTGACAGACCGGGCCGTAATGCTCCGGTCACGGTGGTGACCAGTTGGTGCACGGTGGCAAAGGATTCCACGGCCATGAGTTTTGGGACTCGGACGGATCCTGGTGTGGTCACTTTTGCCAGGTCATCGCGTAACAGATCCGTGATCATGAGGTTCTCGGATTGGATTTTCGGATCAGCTGCCATGTGTTGTGCAACATCAACATCGACGACGGGATCGCTACTGCGGGCAACCGTACCTTTAATGGGTTTTGATTCGATATGACCGTCAGTATTGACGCTCAAGAACTTCTCGGGTGATGAAGCCAGGATTTCCAGCTCATCGTCAAAGGTGTTGAATCGCAGATACCCGCCATAGGGCGCAGGGTTGTTGGTTCGTAGCCGTAAATAGAGGGCCAGCCCGTCGGCAAGATATGCGGGTCTGCTAAACGTATCGGTCAGACAGATCCCGGCGGCGTGACCGGCTTGGAGCATGCGTCGAATATGGCTGACACGTTGCTGATATTCGGTGGCTGATAAGCGCCACTGACCGTTGACTTCGGTACGTTCTGCCGGTTCCGGTCGGGGTGTGTCACCGAAAACCAGTGCCGCCTCGAGCTGGTCTAGCAGGGATTCATCTGCGTAGGCGAAAAGCGTGGTGCGGTGGTTGCGGTGATCATAGCGGAGAAATGTTTGCGGCCGGATCCAGTAGGCGTCTGGTGTTGGTGCCCGCCACGTGTTGGTGTGCCCTATGACGGTGGCTTGTTTGGCCTCGTAGCCGAGGTATCCGACCCAACCGCCGGTAAATCCGCTGAGTCCGGGCGTTGTTTGGGGTGTTTCCCAGCCGTGTTCGGCTATATACTGCAGCACGTTTGCGGTGTGTTGACTCCGGGTGGCGCTGTCTTGCACGTCGAGCCGGTTGGTGTCCACGTCCCAGCGAATCGTTTGGGATAGTTCGCCGGTGTTGGTGCCCATGATGGTCGTGTCGCCCTGTCCCAGGTGCGCGGCGGAGGAGTCCAGCCAGAACGCCGCCGATGCCTCGGCTTGTACCGCAGCGAAGGTTGCTGCGGTGTCTAAGCGACCCGGCACGTCACGGGTGAACAGCTCGATGGACCGTGGGTTGGGTTTGGTAGCGGTGTTATCTTGCGGAACGTGTTGTGCGGTGGTGGCCAATGCTACAAAGTTTTCGACCAGGTCGGGGCCGGCCGTGGATTGCAGAGCGGCCGGATCCGCGTGGAGGCCCCAGTGGTTGGTGCCACTGACGCGGTAGGCCAGGACATTCTCGGCGTCGTCGACGGCATGACTGGTGAACACCGCGGGGTCCATGGTGGCCAGTCGCCAGGCGTGGTAGGTGATCAGTTCAATCGGGTTGGGCAAACCGGCAAAGAGTCCGGTCTGGGTGTGGTGGTGCTGTATTGGTTGACCATAGACCGGTTGCGCCGGCGCCGTGGCGGTGTGGCCGTAGGCTGCTGCAAGGTGTTGATAGCCGGCTCCGATAGCCAGAACCGGAATCTCCGGTACAGCATGCAGCACGGTTAGATCCGGGATGTCGGTGCCGTGGCCGATAACCACGTGGGTGTATTCGGTGAGGTTTAACGCAGCCAGCTCGGCGGCGGTGATCAGATGTACCGCGCCGAGCTGGTGGGTGAGGATATTGGTGGTGAAACCGTGATTATCAACGACGAGTATCATGCGGAGTTAAACACGGCTCGTGAGATTATTTGCCTTGGGCGGCAACGGCTGCGGCACCTGCGGCGGCGGCTGCCGGGTCCAAGAAGCGTGCTTGGCCGACGGGTTGGATTTCCGCGTCCAGCTCGTATAAGAATGGGACACCTGTTGGCAGGTTGAGCTTTGCGATGTCGTCATCGGAAATACCTTCAAGGTGTTTGACCAGGGCGCGCAACGAGTTGCCGTGGGCCACGATCAGTACGGTTTTGCCCTGGGCCAGTTCCGGCACAATGTTGTCGTACCAGTACGGGATCAGTCGGGTCACGACGTCTTTGAGGCATTCGGTGCGTGGGATATCTTCGCCCAGCAGCGCGTAGCGTTCATCCCGGTACTGTGAGTATTCGTGATCGTCGTCCAGCATCGGTGGCGGGGTGTCATATGAGCGCCGCCAGGACATGAATTTTTCTTCGCCGTGTTCCTCACGGATCTGGGCTTTATTCAAGCCCTGCAGGGCACCATAGTGTCGTTCATTGAGTCGCCAGCTGCGCTGGGTTGGAATCCACTGCCGGTCGGCGGCTTCCAAAGCCAGGTTTGCGGTGGTGATGGCCCGACGCAACAGAGACGTATAGACGACGTCGGGCAGAATGTTTTCTTCTTTGAGCAGTTCTCCGGCGCGGGCTGCTTCGATGCGACCTTGATCAGTCAGGGGGACATCCACCCAACCGGTGAATTGGTTGAGTTCGTTCCACGTGGACTGTCCGTGGCGCAGTAAGACCAGTTTCGATGTTGTAGCCATGGCGATAACTTTACCTGGTCAGTAGGACCACTTTTGGAATTCACGCTTCGGGCCCGCCAAATACACTCCGGCGGCAACAATTGAGGCCAGCCCGAACAGTCCCATCCGCCCGCCATACAGGATGGTCAGGGACGCCGACCCCACGCCGAAGATCAGTGCGGCACCAAGAATGAGCAGCCAGGTGGATTTTGGTTGTCTGGTGTGGTTGCTAAAGGTGTCGGCCGGTCGGCGAACCGCATCCGCCATCGACCAGATCACCATGCCCGCACCCACCAGAGCTAAACCGGCCTGCAGGCCGTACTCGATCATCAACACCATTCGCAAGAAATCCATGGGCCTAGTCTAGCGATTTGATTTGGGTATTAGGCTAGTGGGAGCAGACTGTCGGAAAGGTTGTGTTGTGGCGGGGTTATTTGTGGTGTTTGAAGGCGCTGATGGGACGGGTAAGTCGACCCAAGTGGCCGCTGTTTCAACCAGGTTACGTGCCGCTGGGTACCCCGTGGTGGTGACCCGTGAGCCCGGTGGTTCTGCGGTGGCCGAAAAGTTGCGGTCCCTTGTGTTGGATCCGGCACATGACATTGATGCGATGACCGAAGCACTGCTATTTGCCGCCGCTCGCGCCGACCATATCGCCCAGACCATCACTCCTGCTCTGGCGGCAGACAAGATTGTGCTCTCGGATCGGTTTGTGGGGTCATCCATCGCCTATCAGAGTGCCGGACGGGGCCTCAGTAGCCAAACCATTACCGATATCAATGCCTATGCGACCGGCGGGCTCACCCCGGATGTCACCGTGGTCTTAGATCTTGCTGAATCCGTGGCTGGTGACCGCCGGGTAGATCGTGGCGAAGCCATCGACCGGATGGAATCGGCCCCAGACGGGTTTCAGGATGCCGTGCGCGCCTCATTTCTTGAACAGGCGCACGCCGCACCGGCACGCCATGTGATCGTTGACGCAGCACAAAGCGCCGAAGCCGTGACCGAAGAAATCCTGGCGTATCTTGCAACCAAACACGGGGTGAAACTGTAATGGCCAATCCAGTCTGGCAGTCCCTTGCCGGTCAACACGCGGTCGTCGAACAGCTCACCGGGCCACAAACGCTGACCGCACCCACCCACGCCTGGCTATTTACCGGTCCGCCCGGTTCTGGGCGGTCCATGGCGGCCCGGGCATTTTCCCAAGCACTCCAGTGCGAGCAGCCCGAACTCGCGGATCGTGGCTGTGGTGCTTGTCAGGCGTGTGTCACGATCGCAGCCGGCACCCACGCCGATGTGAACATTGTGACCACCGAAAAAGTTTCCTACGCGATTGACGACGTCCGTGATCTGGTGGCCACCGCGCACGATAGGCCCTCCACCGGCCGGTGGCGCATCATCATTATCGAAGACGCCGATCGGATGACCGAACGCGCCACCAACGTGTTGCTCAAAGCCATCGAAGAGCCACCAGAACGCACCCTGTGGATGCTCTCGGCCCCCTCCCCCGCCGATGTCCTGGTGACCATCCGATCGCGCACTCGGCACATCAACCTGGTCATCCCCGCCGTTGAGGATGTTGCACAGCTGTTGGTCACCCGCGATGGTATTGACCCTCAACTGGCCCAGGTGTGTGCCCGAGCGTCCCAGTCCCACGTCGGAGTGGCCCGCTGGCTGGCTCGCTCACCCGAAGCCCGGGAACGCCGCGACATGATTGTGCACCTCCCGCTAACTATCCGGTCGGCATCCGCGGCCGTTGAGTCCGCAGATAACTTACATAAATTGGTCCAGGCGGAAGCCGAAGCCTCATCATCAGACCGCAATGCTGCAGAACGAGCCAGTCTGCTGCGCTCCCTGGGATTATTCGACGATGAACCGATTCCACCAAAACTGCGGATCCACATTCGTCGGATGGAAGATAACCAGACCGCACGGAATCGTCGAGCGATACATGATGCACTAGACCGTGCCATGATCGATCTCTCCGGTATATACCGTGACCTGCTGTTACTGCATGTTGCCCCCGATACCGCGCTGATCAACGAGCATCTTCGCGACTCACTCGTGGAACACGCCGGACAAATCACCGCGGAACACTGCCTCAACGCACTAGAAGCCATCACCCTGGCGCGTCGTCGGCTAGCCGGCAACGTCCCACCCCTATTGGCCCTCGAGGCCATGCTGTTAGCATTTATCCCGCGCACCAGACGACACGCTCCCTTATAGACAAAGGAAAATACCAATGTCCCAGGCCACCCGAATTTTGGCTGCCCTCGGTACCATCGTTGCCCTCGCGTTGGCAGGTTGTACCACCAACGACGACGGCGGTGGCGAACCAGTCGACAACCAGACCGAGGATGTTCCCGAGGACTTAGCTGAGTTTTATGACCAGTCCATCAGCTGGGAGGCCTGCGAGAACAACACCGAATTTGAGTGTGGCACCGTTGATGTGCCAATGGACTATGACAATCCGGAAGCGGCGACCATCCAGGTACACCTGACCCGGGCCCAAGAGACCGCCGAGCAACAGCCTGTGTTGTTTAATCCAGGCGGTCCGGGCTCATCCGGTATTGAATTTGTCCAAGATTCGGTGGGTGCCATGTTATCGGAGCGGCTCGCCGAGAATATTTCTGCCATCGGTTTTGATCCACGCGGGGTTGGCGCTTCGGAACCGGTGGAGTGTATGACGGCTGAGGAATTCGATGAGGCCCGAGAAACGGTCTATGACACCTCGACCCCGGAGGGCTGGGATGCTTCGATTGAAGAGACCGTTGAACTGGGCGAACAGTGTTTGGACCGTTCTGGCGAAATTGTGGGATTCGTGGACACGGCATCGGCGGCCAAAGACATGGACGTGATCCGCGCTGCACTAGAGGTGCCAAAGCTGGACTACTTTGGAATTTCTTATGGCACAAAGCTAGGAGCAACATATGCCGAACTATTTCCGAATCATGTGGGCAAATTCGTGCTGGATTCCGTATTGGCGCCCGGCGTGGAATCGTTTGAAGTGACCAAAGCTCAATCCGCTGGGTTCGAGCAATCATTAGATGCTTGGGCCGCGTGGTGCGCAGAGACAGCAGACTGCAATGTCGGTGACGACGGCGACGTCGAATCTGTCAAAACCACGGTCGAGGATTTTATTGCTCAGGTCGAAGAAGAACCGCTCACCTACCCCGACGGGCGCAGCCAACCGGCCTCGGATTTATTCTTCGGTATCGTCACGCCGCTATACTCTCGCGATAGCTGGGACCTTCTGGCGCTCGCCTTTGAACAGGGCATAGCGAATGATTACGCAAACTCTGAGTACCAGCCGCTGTTCTTAGTGTTCGCCGACGCTTATCACGGACGGGATCCATCTGGACAGTATTCCAATACTACGGATGCGTTTAACGCCATTAATTGTTTGGACTACACAGCCAAAGACAAAACTTTTGAACAGGCCAGTGAAGAGGCCGAAGAGCTGGCAGACAATGCACCGCTTTTTGGACCAACAATGTCCTATTCCACCGGCTGTAATGGTTGGCCGATCGACCCAGCGGACCCAGTGGGTCAGTTTGTGGCAGAAGGCTCAGATCCTATTGTGATTGCGAATCTGACTTCTGACCCGGCTACCCCGATCCATTTTTCCCACGAGTTGGCTGACCAGCTGGACAACAGCATTCACATCACTGTGGAAGGAGAAGGCCACGGAGCCTACTCACCGGCAAATGAGTGCATTGCAAACGCCATCGACGACTACATCTTGGACGGCGATCTGCCGGAAGATGGGCTGATCTGCGAGTAAAATCTGGCATATTTTGACCAACCCGGTGCAAAGTAGCTATGATCACTTATCGGATGGAAATATCCGAGCGCCGACTTAGCTCAGCTGGTAGAGCAATTCCCTCGTAAAGAATAGGTCACCGGTTCAAATCCGGTAGTCGGCTCTGGTCCCTGGAAGAGGTAAACGCTCTCACATTCGCACGATTGTTGCGATGTGAGAGCGTTTTTCTTTAAGTTTTGGCTTGGTGTCGATGTCGATTCTTTCACCACGGAAAGTGCAGCATGTGCTCGTGTGTGGTCTCCCGTAACCGCTCAGCACAGCATCGCCCATTGTGTTCCGATGGTACAGACCGCGCTGAGTCACAGAGTTTCTGGCTAGTCCCGTATCAAGTTCGCAAGGCATTGCCGGTGATATCCCCTGCTTTGAGTGGTTGTACCGAGATACGTATCATTTTGGGGCGAAGCCACCGGTTCAAGTCCAGTAACAGGTTCTGCTGCTCTGGAAGAGAAACGACCCCGGCACCTCGCACTGTGACGTGGGGGCCGGGGCCGTTTGTGTTCTTACAAAAACTTTCTGACGTTGTCAGATACGTTTCGGTTTAAGAATTGGTTTCCTGGGGTGCATTGGCATCTTTCGATGACTCTTTGAGCACGGGACGGGAACCGCGAATAAAACAGGCACCAATAAGACCGAGAAACGCTATTGATCCGGCAACGATAAAGGCGATATTGACGCCGTGGATGAGTCCTTCGTTGCCATGAACAGCGGGATCCAGTGCGGTACCGGTCATGACTGTAACCAGGACAGCGGTGCCCACCGAAGCGGCCACCTGACGCATGGTGTTATTGAGCGCGGTTCCGTGGGGTATCATTCGCTGCGGCAGTTGGTTCAGGGCCGCTGTAGTTACTGGCATGATGACCATGGCGGTACCGAACATGCGAATCGCATTGACCACGGCAAGGTATGTAAAGGTTGTGTCAGGGGTCAGAACCGTAAACATATACGTCGTGACGGTCAACAGCCCAAAGCCCATGATGGCCAACCATTTTGCACCGTAGCGGTCAAAGACCCGTCCGGTCAGCGGAGACATCAGCCCCATAATGACGGCACCGGGCAGCAGCATGAGCCCAGATTCCGTTGCGGTGAAGCCAGCCATATTCTGCATGTACAACGGCAGAATGATCATGCCACCGATCATGGCAATGAATACTGCCATACCCAGCACGGTGTTCAGAGTAAACATCGGGTTTTTGAGAACCCGTAGGTCCAGCATGGGGTCTTTCAATATCAGCTGACGCCAAATGAAGAAACCAAGCGTGATGAATCCAACGATGAGCGGCACCAGAACTTCGGCACTCCCCCAGCCGGCACTTCCGGCATTACTGAAGCCAAAGAGCATGCCCCCGAAGGCGAACGTCGACAGCACAACCGACAGTGCATCCAAGCGTGGATTGGTTGATTCAGTGACGTTATTGAGAATGAAATACGCGATGATCATGTCGATGATGGCAATCGGGAGCATGATCATAAATAGCGTCTGCCATGGGAAGTGTTCAACTACCCAACCAGACATACTCGGGCCGATCGCTGGTGCAAAAGAGATCACCAGACCAAATGTGCCCATGGCCTGGCCGCGTTTGTCCATCGGGAAAATCGCAAAGAGGATGGTTTGCATCAGCGGCATGATAATACCGCCGCCGGCAGCTTGAATAACGCGGCCGGCAATCAGCACAGGAAAGGTGGGCGCCAACATGGCGAGCAGTGTGCCGAGGCTGAATAAGCCCATCGCGGCGAAGAATAGACTTCGTGTCGAGAACTTCTGGATCAGAAATGCGGTCACCGGTATCATAATCCCGTTGACGAGCATAAAGATCGTCGTCACCCACTGCGCCGAGTTTGCCGTGATGTCGAAGTAATCCATCAACGCCGGTAACGCCGTGTTCATCAATGTCTGGTTAAGGATGACGACAAATGCGCCAGAAACCAAGACAGCAAGGACGACGTTGCGGTTTACCGGTTTTGTGCGCGGCGATTTCTCGTGCTTGACCTTCGTGTGTTCATATTGCGCATTGTTGTACCGCGCTTCGACGGTCGGTATAGATCCGGTAATTTCGCTAGCCAATAGGGTCTTCTCTCCTGAAAATTTTGTTATGTATTACTGTGGTGCACCGTTAGCCCGCTGAGGATTCAAATTCGGCGGCAACGTCCAACTGCTCTAGCCGCTGAAATGTCGCAGCGAGCAGTTCATCTAATGGTCTGTCACCCTTCACGACCCAACGTCGCATGGCCACGCGGATCATGCTCATCGCTACTGCGGCCAACACTTCCGGATAGATGTCCTCATCTGGGTCGACAGCCAATCGCTGTGCCAATGCTTTTGCAAAAGCTCGCTCCAGCAGAGCAATTTTTCCCAGATGGTGTGCCAGCAGAGCAGGATGATCATGTGTCAACCGGTGCCGTGCAACAACCCGATCTCGGTCTATCGGGCCTGAATCAAAGTAGCCACTGGCAGTTATCGCATTGTGCAACGCCTGCAACGGCGGTTCTTCAGCTGGACGTTCAAGCAAAAACGCAGACAATAAGGAAGCGCCTTCGGCCGCTTGGGTTACTAGTGCATCTTCTTTGGACGCAAAATAATTAAAAAATGTTCGGGGTGAAACCCCAGCGGCCCGTGCAATGGCTTCCACGGTGAGGTTCTCGACACCGTTTGCTAAAGCCAGGTCTAAGGCGACATCGCGAATAGTCTGTCGAGTTTCACGTTTCTTGAGTTCTCGACGTCCTAATGCTTTTTCGTCTTCTTGTGCCATAGGAACCAACACTAAACAAAAACTTGCAGTCTGTGCAAGTTTTTATTCTGAGTTTCCGGCACGCAACACCGTTGCCGTGACGCGCGACACCGCTCAATGACGAGTTACTGCGAAGGGGTAGGCCGTGCTTTGGCGGATCGCCATCGCCGATATGCCCAAATGGTGAGAATCACCACGGCCAGCCACCCAATACCCACGATTACGCCGTTGAAGATGTTGGGTTCAGAAATGAAGCCCCCGATAGCCACTAAGGAAACCTGTCCCGGGATGATGGATATTGCACTGGCGAGCAGGAAGTCGCGTTGGCTGACTCCAAAGGCTCCGCTGCCGTAGTTAATCGGCCAGTACGGGAACCCCGGCAGTAACCGCAACATCACTACGGCTTGAAACCCGGCCTGATCCAGGTGCTGCTCTGCGGTGCGATAGTGCGACCCCAGTAATTTAGCGGTTGCTTGTCGTCCCAGTCCTCGGGCGATCCAGTAGCCGCCCCAACAGCCGATCAGCACACCGATCACAGACAGTATGGTGCCTTCCACTACGCCAAAGAGTAGCCCTGCGGTCACCGCCATGACGGTCACAGGAATCGGGGTGAGCGCCACGAGCGCGTATATGCCGATAAAGGCCAGCCAGGCCGCCCATCCCCACGCCGCGATCATCGTCTGCAGCGCATCGGCCGATGGCAGACGAACGTTAAACGCTAACCAGAGCAGGACCAGCAGCATAATAATGAGGGTCGTATTTCGGACCACCGATTCCCAATGGAATCCGGTGGTTTCAGCAGCGAGGTTATCGGGCTCTTGGCGAGCTGACCCTCCAGGTTCAGAAGACATACGTTCACTGTAGCCGTCTGAAACCTGAGGCGCATTGCAGTTGGCTTCCCGGCCGCACAAACTTCAGTCGTCCATCAGTTCCTGTGCGGTCTGAATTGCTGTTAAAACTTTTTCTGCGCGCCGGCCAACCGTGTCGACGCCGGTTTGGTTGCGCTTATAGAGTGCAGCAGCTTGCGCGGTGGCAGCTAGGTCATTAGCGGCCCGTGACAAGACCCGGTGTATATCGTTGGCACCGGCGGGTACATCCAGCTCACGCTCGCCAAAACGTTCTCGCGCTTGAATACACAGCTGGCGTACCGTTGACAGCGTATCGGTGAGTACGTTGCCTGCATTAATTAGCCCGTTGAGCTCGTCTTGTGACATGTTGTCAGGCTGCTGTGGATCAATGATTTGCCAATACCTGTCAAGAGAGCGAGCAAAACGATCGTGGGCTTGGCGCCAGAGGCCATGGCCAAGCTCTTTATCCAGGGTCTTTGCTTCACGACGGCGTGCAAACGGACGGGGTCTCATCATCCTTTAGTGTCTCATATTGTCAATACAATTTTTCCAACGCGATCAGATTCAGCAAAACGATCGTATGCCGCAGCGGTGTCCTCGAGCTGAAACGTCTGTGCAATGAGTGGGTCAACGGTCCCGTCGGTAAACAACGGCCAGATGCGTTCCACCACTCCTCGGAGAATTTCACCCTTTTCTTCCGCTGTGCGAGGCCGTAAGAGGTTGCCGGTCAATACGGCTTGTTTTGCCATGAGACGCAAAAAGTTGATCTCACCTTTAATTCCGCCCTGGGTGCCGATGACAACCCACCGCCCACGGTGGGCCAAAGCGCGCATGTTGTCTTCGGAATATTGGGCGGCCACGATATCGAGAAGAATATCAGCGCCGTGACCATCGGTGATTTCTTCAACGCGTTCGACGAAGTTCTCAGTCCGATAGTTAATGCCGTAACCGCCAAGAAATTCGATGTATTCGACTTTCGTATCCGAGCCAGCTGTAGCAATCGGGTGCCCACCCATGGCCTTGACCAGTTGAATAGCCATCGTACCGATGCCACCGGCCCCGCCGTGGATGAGGACCCAATCACCAGGTTGGAAAGAAGCGGTCATAAACACGTTGAACCATACAGTAGCGGCGGTCTCGACAATGCCCGCAGCTTCAATAGCATCTAGGTCTTCAGGTATGGGTGCTACCTGGCGGGCATCAACAACCACGTATTGGGCGTAACCGCCACCGGAAAGCAACGCGCAAACTTGATCATCCACGTTCCACTGGGTGACGCCGTCACCGGTTGCTGCAACCTTCCCTGCCACTTCGAGACCAGGAATGTCGCTTGCTCCTTCGGGAACATTGTATCCACCAATGCGTTGTAGCAAGTCGGCATTGTTGATACCGGCGGCTTCGACTTTGATGAGTACCTCGCCCGGACCTGGCCTGGGCAGATCTTGGGTCACCAGCTCGATATCGGCAGGCGAAGCTTTACTGGCCTTGTCGGTCCCGGGTTGCGGAAGAAAGCGAATCGCTTGCATTTGCGTTGGTAATGACATGCTTTTCATCCTCATCAGTAGTACGACGGTAGGTCAATATTTGGCTGTCCCTACCATCCCATTGAGCCCGATTATGTGCCTGGGGGTTACTACAGGTACAATATATCCTCGTCTGGATGGTTGTCCGAGCGGCCGAAGGAACTGGTCTTGAAAACCAGAGGGCGGCGACCCCGTCCCGGGGGTTCAAATCCCCCACCATCCGCGGTGTAATGTCTCGGGGCATCTGTAAATCGATGCCCCGAGACATTTCTGTTTCAGGAAATCCGCAGGATACGGGTAAGACACTTACCCTCCGGCAGATTGCCTGGTTGCACTGCACATCGGTATCGTTTTATGCCTGGTCTATACAATCAGGTAACGCATATTTTTCTCATCCGGCGATGATTCCACTGTCTACAATCGTAGAATTTTCTGTCTCTCGACACGCGCGCACTTACATAACGTAAGAGTATATTAATGATCTCTGTATGGTCTCGTTCGTGAGTTGCTAGTTACCTACCAGCGCCTCAGATCGGCACCATGGAGCGAAATTTTTATCATCTTTTGGGGTTGATTCTGAAGCAATGAATTCGCTATCGACATCCAACTGTGTAAAGATGAGATCTGTTCAACTGAGAAGTTGGAGCTCACGAAAAAGTGGGTTTGACTAGGCGCGCGCCGAATATTCCTCGGGCCTGTGCAGCCAGTTTTTAATCCTGCGTGAGTACCCGACCTTGATCTGAAAAAGATTACCTATTCGCGACGGGCTGTCTCGTTTTAAATTCGAGTCAAGCCTACGCACGCGGTCGGGCTGTAGTGCGCAACGTGCGCCGCTATCAGACATGTGATCGAAAGGAATATTGTGCCGCCTGCATCAGAAAGGCAAGAATTACTCCAAATATCCATCCCTGTCGTGGTGTTATTGATAGTCCTCTTTTATGGAGGAACTTTGCTCATGTCATATTTCATTAGCCGCAAGAAGGAGAACGCTGATGACTATATGACCGCCGGCAATAAGATTGGTTTCGGTATCTCAGCGGCCTCAATGACGGCCACCTGGATTTGGGCGTCCTCCATGTATGCATCGGCTGAGGCCGGTTATAACTATGGGCTTTCGGGGCCCATTCACTATGGGCTTTGGGGCGCCCTGATGATCCTCTTCATCTATCCCTTTGGTAAGCGCATCCGCAAGGTTGCACCAAAGGCGCATACCCTTGCGGAGGTCATGTATGCACGCCACGGCCGTTCTTCACAGCTGATGTTGGCGGGGTCGAATGTTCTTGGATCAACGATTTCCCTGACTTCCAACTTCATTGCCGGTGGAGCATTATTCGCTATCCTGACGCCGCTCAATTTCGGTACCGGAATTGTCGTGGTGGCGGCAGGTGTGCTGCTCTACACGCTGTGGTCGGGTTTTCGTGCTTCTGTCCTGACCGACTTTGCGCAGGTCATGGCCATGCTGGGAGCAGCCGCTATTATTATCCCGATAGTCTTCTTCGCGGCTGGTGGACCGGGCATTTTTGAAGCCGGCATTGCCGCCGGAAATGTGACACCGCAGCAACACAGCTTCTTCTCATCTGATGCGTTCATGAATCAGGGCGCACCATATATTGCGGCTGTACTTGCGTATGCAATCGGTAACCAGACTATTGCTCAGCGGTTATTTGCCGTCCGAGAAGACTTGATTAAGCCGACCTTTGTTACCGCCACGCTGGGCTACGGTGCCACAATTATTGGTATCGGTATGTTCGGTGTTATTGCACTGTACATAGGTCTGGATCCACTCGACGGTGATCTCAATAACTTGATCCCGCAAATGGCTGGCACGTATCTTGGCCCAGTGCTGCTGTGTTTGGCTTTCATCATGATTATCGGGTCATTGTCCTCCACCGCGGACTCCGACCTTTCGGCATTATCGTCGATTGTGATGGCAGATATTTACGGTCAGAGTAAAGGCCGAGGCAACGCAAACCCTCGCACAATGCTCCTGATCGGTCGCATTACTATGATCGTTGCTACCGCTGCAGCGCTGTACTTCGCTACGGCCCGATTCAGTATTTTGGACCTGTTGGTCTTCGTCGGGGCTCTGTGGGGCTGTCTGGTGTTCCCTGTTATTGCTTCGTTCTACTGGAAGAAAATCACCAACGCCGCGTTCACGACATCAGTCCTAGCGGCGTTGGTCATCTTCTTGCCGGTGCGCTTCGATTGGATCCCAGTCGATGGTGTCTGGGGTTACGCAGTCGAATTACTGGCAATCGTTGGGATTGGAGTCATCCTTGGAATTATGGGATTCGGCTTTTTCGGCATGAGACCAGCATTAATCATTGCCACCATCAGTATGGTCGCGGTGCTACCGTTCGCGTTCAACTTCTTGCGTGACTATGCAGTCCTCAGTGGATCACTGGTGGCCTACGCCGTCAGTTTCCTTGTGTGCTACTTCATGTCACGCCGCTCCAAGGAAAACTTCGATTATTCACGGATCAAAAAGATCACCGGTGATTTCGATACCGAAGATGCAACCCAGCTCGATGACAGTCAATTCGAAGTCGCATCCACGCAGAAACAACAAGGAGAATAATATGACCGTTGGACTTACGTTATATGTGCTCATCTGGCCGGTTCTGGTGGCCATCATCATGTTCGCCATCGCACGAGGATTTTTCAAAGAGTGGGCGCAAGCTCGCCGTGAAGGACGCATGATTATCTAACCGACTCTACGAGAACAACTAGGTTCATCGTTGAACTGCTCTCCAGTCGTTGGGCCGAGAATCCGGTAGCCAATGACTGGAGAGCTTTTGTTTGCCGACTCGTAGCATAGTCATGCAATCGCGTCCGCAATGAGAGCCCTGTTGGGGCATCGACGTGTTTTGGCACTCGGTACTGCGGCGTGCGATGAGTTCTTATTTGGTTGAAGAATAGGCCTACTTGTTTCTTATCACCGTCTCAATCATTGAGGTGGTGTGATCACTCGCATAAGCTAACTCCGACAGTACAGAGCACAAGATCACCGCAGTGTGGCAGAGGAGACACCATGGTTCAACAAGACCCCTCAAGCCGGGTCACTGGCGCTCACCTAAAACGATACGATCCTGTTCAACGAGCCGCGGCAGAACGCGAACTTTCTGACGGGATGAAGGCAGCACCGGTTGGACGTAGCGAGTGGCTGCGAAGAATTTTCGGGCTTGTCGGTGGTGTGATAGCTGCCGTTCTCGTATATTTTGTTCTACCAGCCGATCTTGAAGTCTGGCCCAAACTGACGGCGGCAACAGCTGTATTGATGGCGATCTGGTGGATGACCGAAGCCATTCCTATTCCAGCGACCGCACTGCTGCCGCTCATTATCTTCCCGTTATTGGTGCCTTCGGAGGAATCAGACGGCGGAGTCAGCGTCTCCGATGTCGGTGCCAACTATGGAAACGACATCATTTTCCTCTTCATGGGCGGGTTCCTACTTGCCTTGGGGATGCAACGCTGGAATCTCCATCGACGTATTGCACTACTGGTCTTGCGGGCCATGGGCTCCAATACGAATGCACTGATCGCCGGTTTCATGATTGCCACCGGTTTCTTATCCATGTGGGTCTCGAATACGGCGACCGCGGTTATGATGCTGCCCATTGGTATCTCGGTGCTCCTGCTGGTCAAGAAAATTACCGATGGTGAAGATCCAGCTGACGTTATCGAAAATGGTTCAGAAACTGAGGCGACGCAGGAAGAAGTCTCCGAGGTTTCGAAAACCAATTTTGGTGCCGGTCTGATGCTTGCGATCGCGTATGCCGCGTCGATTGGGTCCTTGGGCACAATTATTGGTACGCCGCCTAATGCGTTGCTGGCAGCACATATGTCGGCAACCCACGATATGAACCTTGGCTTTGGTCGCTGGATGATGGTCGGGGTGCCACTATCGATCGTGTTGATGGTCGGCGCCTGGTTCATTCTGACGAAAATCATGTTTAAACCAGAAGTGAAGAAGATTCCCGGGGGCGCCGATCTCATTCGCAAAGAATGGGACAAATTGGGGCCCATGTCTCTCGGTGAACTTTCCGTGCTGATTGTCTTTATCGTGGCCGCAGTTTCCTGGGTTTCGGTGCCGCTCATCTCGGAATATGTCTTTGGACTTGATGATCCCGTGATTTCTGATGCTGGAATCGCCATGATCGTTGGGGTGGCGATGTTCATCCTGCCCGGTGGTGCTAATCAGGGCGTCCGGTTGCTCAATTGGGATACCGCCTTGCAACTACCATGGGGCGTGTTGTTGCTGTTTGGGGGTGGACTAGCACTGTCTGCACAGTTCTCCGACTCAAAACTTTCGGAATGGCTGGGTGCTCAGGTTGAAGGCTTAGCCGGCATCCCGGTCTGGGTCATGGTGGCGTTGGCTGCCATCGGCATCCTAATTCTCACCGAGATGACCTCCAATACTGCAACGGCAGCAACGTTCTTACCCGTTGCCTCGGGTATTGCCATGGGTACCGGGATCGAGCCACTGATGATTACTGCCCCGGTGGCGTTGGCCGCAACCTGTGCCTTCATGCTGCCCGTAGCTACCCCACCAAATGCGATTGCTTTTGGTTCCGGCTACGTGACCATCGGACAGATGGTCAAGGGCGGTGGGCTGATCAACATCTTGGCGGTCATCCTGATTACCCTGACCTCCATGACACTTCTGGTTTGGGTCTTTGGTATCGCTTATTAAGTACTGGTCTATAACACTGCGACCATGAGTCGGGCTGGATTTTCCGGCCCGACCCATGTGCGTCAGTCAGCCGATAAACTAAGGGTCCACATGACACACTCTTCTTCCGGTGAGACCATTTTGGACCGTATGCTGCGCATCCTGTCAGCCTTTGATGCGCGCCGTCGACAACGCACCGTGGCCGAATTATCCCAGGACACCAATATTCCGCTGGCAACCACCTATCGGCTGGTGAGCCAATTAACACAGGAAGATATTTTGACCCGCTATCCCAATGGCACCGTGGGCTTGGGCATGCGGTTGTGGGAATTGGCGGCGCGCTCCTCGCCGGCGGTGGGCTTGCGGACGATCGCCATGCCATTTTTAGACGATGTGCAAGGTATTTTTCGGCAGCACACACAACTGTCTGTGCTGGATGATCACGAAGTGCTGGTAGTGGAGCGGTTATCCTCCCGCAACTCGGTGGTGAACCAGGCGACCGTGGCGACCCGCATGCCGATCCATAGCGTTTCTATGGGGCTGGTGCAGTTAGCATTTCAACCCACCCACGTGGTTGACCAGTATTTCGCGGTGCACCCCAATGCGGCAAAAACGCGATATCCGACCGGAGACATGACTACCACTTTGGCTAAGATTCGACGCGACGGATTCGCCATGCTGGACGGTTTGATCGATGATGGCACCACCGGAGCCGCGGTGCCAGTATTCGATAAACCGACGGGACGAAACCGGGTGGCGATCGCGGCAATTTCGGTGGTGATTCCCGATGACTTTGAACAGCGCTCGGCGGTCGTGCCGGTACTCATGGCAGCATCGCGCGGACTGGCCAGAGCGTTACATCCGGTGACCGACCCAGAATAATTCTCACACAGTGAGAATTCAGTGGCGCAGGCCACCTGTTGTGTCAGACACTGGGAGAGGCAAGAACATCTTGAGACGACATTGACAGGAGTTTGAGTGACCAGACAAGCGGAAACTACCAAGGTGGGAATTGTGGGCGGCGGCCCAGCAGGCCTCATGCTCTCACACCTGCTGGCACGTGTGGGTATTGACAACATTGTGTTAGAAGCCCGAGACCACGAGACCATCAAAAATACGCACCGCGCCGGTATTCTAGAAACCGGCGCAGTGGACATGCTCACCGATTACGGCGTGGATTCCCGCATCAAAGACCTCGGTTACGAACACCACGGTATTGACCTGCGCTTCAATGGGCAGTCCCATCGCATCAATTTCAAAGAACTCATTGATGCCTCGGTCTGGTTATACCCCCAAAATGAAGTCTTTGTAGATCTGGCAGCCGCTCGGGCCCGCGATAACGGTGACGTCCGGTATGAACACACGGTCACGGATCTGGAAGATGTTGAAACCGATGCGCCGAAAATCCACTACACCGATGCGCAGGGCAACCCCGGGATTATTGAAGCCCAGGTTGTCGTCGGTACCGATGGGTCACGTTCGTTCTGTCGTCGGGCAATCCCCTCGGAAACTCGCCAAGAACACAAAATCGAATACCCTTTCGCCTGGTTTGGCATTCTGACCGAAGCCCCACCAAGCGCCGAAGAGCTCATTTACGCAAACTCGCCACGCGGTTTCGCCCTGATCTCACAACGCAACGAGTCCGTGCAACGGCATTACTTCCAGTGCGACCCGGAAGAAGATCCGGCCGACTGGACCGAAGACCAAATCTGGGACGAACTCCAAGCACGTGTTGATGGTCCGGATGGTTTCCAATTGAAACGCGGCCCAATCTTTGAAAAGACCGTGCTGAAGTTCCGCTCTTTCGTGGCAGAACCCATGCGCTGGGGTAATCTGTTTTTAGCCGGCGACGCTGGACACACGGTCCCACCAACCGGCGCCAAAGGACTCAACCTGGCCTTTGCGGACGTCAAGGTACTGTTCGACGCGCTGGAACAGTTCTTTGCCACCGGTCAGACCGCCGGCATCGATCACTACTCCGAAACCGCTTTGAAGCGTGTCTGGAAGGCCCAGAACTTCTCGTACTGGATGACCAGCATGCTCCACACCCGAAAAGACGCCAGCTCGTTTGAAGCCCGTCGCGCCATCGGTGAATTACAAACCGTTGTCGGCTCAAAATTTGGTCGCCAATATCTGGCGGAGTCGTATTGCGGCTGGCCGCACGAATAACTCACAACTACGAAGAAAGGATTTCCGAAGTGTCTGAACAAAGCAACGCACGCCTGGATCCGCAGGCCACCACAGACCCCCAAGAAACCATTGACGCGGAAATCAGCAAGATCATCACGGATTACCGTGCTGGTCTCGACGCTGATCCGGCAAATGAGGAAACCCAGCCGCGGCTAAACTACCCGCCATACCGTTCCTCACTGCTGCGCCATCCAACCAAGGATCTGCACCACACCGACCCTGAGACCATCGAATTGGCCTCTCCTGCTTTTGGTCACCGCGACGTCCATGTACTGGAATCTGACCTGACCATCCAGCACAACGGTGAGCCCATCGGCGAACGCATCAAGATCCGCGGTCGAGTATTGGACGGCAACGGTCGCCCGGTGCGTGGTCAGCTCATTGAAGTCTGGCAGGCCAATGCCGCCGGACGTTACATTCACAAACGGGATCAGCACCCCGCCCCGATCGACCCGAACTTCTCCGGCGTTGGTCGAGCGATCACCGGTGACGACGGCTCATATGAATTCACCACGATCAAGCCGGCACCATACCCGTGGAAGAACCACCACAACGCCTGGCGTCCAGCCCACGTCCACTTTTCGCTGTTCGGCACGGACTTCACCCAGCGCATGATCACACAAATGTACTTTCCGGGTGACCCACTGTTCCCGCTGGATCCGATCTACCAGGCGATCACCGACCAAAAGGCTCGCGACCGTCTCGTTGCAACCTATGACCACTCAGTTACCAGCCACGAATGGAACACCGGGTACACCTGGGACATCGTGCTGACCGGCTCCCAGCAAACCTGGATGGAGGACGAAGACCATGACCACTAATGATCTGACCCCAACGCCCGGCCAAACTATTGGCCCGTTCTTTGGTTACTTCAACGCAGCCGAAAACGTACACCTACCATTCGAAAACGGTGCCGACCTGGTGCCACCCGGCGACGACCGGGCTGTGCAGCTCACCGGTACCGTCTACGATGGCCACGGCGAACCGATCCCCGATGCGATGCTTGAGATCTGGCAGGCCGATGAAAACGGCAACATCCCCACCCAGGATGGCTCGTTGATTCGCGACCCATTCGTTTTCACCGGCTGGGGCCGTGCCACGACCGACAACGTGGGCACCTACCGTTTCACCACCGTGGAACCCGGCGCCACTGATGACGGCAAAGCCCCGTTCATCCACATCGTCGTCTTTGCTCGCGGCCTGCTGAATAAACTGCACACCCGCGCCTACCTGCCAGACACCGAAGGCCTCGAAAACGATGCCACACTGGCAGCGCTGGGTGACCGGGCACAGACCGTCATCGCCAAACGCGAAGGCAAACGTCTGATCCTGGACATCCACCTGCAGGGCGACCAGGAGACCGTGTTCTTCCAGTTCCCCGGCATGCAGTATCCAAAACCCTAGGTTTCATGCAATACCCGCTCGTTTACTCGGGCGGGTATTGTTGTGTCCAGACTCTGCAGAAAAGGAACCTCACACCGTGTATGACTACGGCTTGCTCAACCCCGTCTGGGCTGGCACCCGCGCCGCCGAACTCACCTCTGACACCGCATTCGGTCAAGCCATGCTCGACGTGGAAGCAGCCTGGTGCCGAGCACAAATTCGTTTTGGCACCGCCCCACAGACCATTGCCGACGCCGTCGCCGCAACCAGCGATATTGCCGACTACGATCTGACGGCCATCGCCGACCAGACCCCCGACGGCGCTAATGCACTCATCCCGTTGCTCAAGGCGCTGCGCACGAACATCGCTGAGCACGATCCGTCGGCAGCAGCCTATGTCCACCGGGGTGCGACCTCCCAAGACATTATCGACACCGCGCTGATGCTGCTTGCAGCCCGCACCGGGGCGCACGCCGTCACCAATATTAAAACCGCGGTCCGGCACCTGACACAGTTGGCCACCGACCACGCCCAGACGGTGATGATTGGCCGTTCGCTAGACCAGCACGCCCAACCCATCAGCTTTGGCTACCGGGTCTCGCAGTGGGTTGAAGCCCTGGCCAGCGCCGGTCAGCATTTTGAAACCGTCCTTGGTGAACTACCCGTCCAATGGGGCGGTGCGGTAGGCACCTCAACATGGTGGGTCGACTATTTCCAAGCCGAACAGCCCGAGAACGATCCTATGCACCTGGTGAATGCTCAGCGGGATCTGTTGGCCGAAGAACTCGACCTCGTGTCGGCATCGGTGTGGCATGCCAACCGGGTACCCATCCTGACGCTGGCCCAAACCGCATTCCAGGTGGTGGCTGCCGCCGCCAAACTCGCCAATGACGTGCTCACTGCCGTCCAGGCCGAACACGCCGAGCTGGCAGAACCAACGAAACCGGGCCGCGGCGGCTCATCGGCCATGCCGCATAAGAACAACCCGGTCTTATCCATCCGACTCAAAAATGCGGCCCAGGCGGCCAGTGGTTATCTCACCACCCTCCAAACCGGGGTGATTGCCAATACGGCAGAACGCGCCGACGGCGGCTGGCACACCGAATGGGCGGCCCTGCGTGCCCTGTTGCGCACCACCGGCGCCGTCGCCGAGATTCTGGCCGAACTCACCGCCGGCTTGCAGGTGCACCCCGAAGCCATGCGCCGCAACCTGGCCATCCACGGCAATTACCTGTTCTTGGGTCGCATCACCCAGTGGCTGGCACCCATCGTCGAAACCCATCCAGAGGTAGAATCTGGCACCGGCAAACAGCTGGTCGAAACCATCGCCCAGGACGCCATTGCCACCGGCGAAGATCTGGCCGAAGCATTATCGACCAAACTCCCCGACGGGCTGGTCAGTGCCGCCGCGGTGAAAAAAATGTTAGATCCTTCCGGGTACATGGGAGGAGCCGCCACGATCGTGGCAGAAGTCAACTCGCGTTATAGAAAGTGGAGCATATGAGCGAACTCAATGTCGCCGGTATTCAATTCACCGAACAAGATCCTGCCAAACCCCTGCTGATTCTCGGACCGGGCATCGGCACCGCTGTTGAACCACTGTGGGGCAAAGCCGCCCAGGTGCTGGCCAAGGATTATGAAATTATCGGTTATGATCTGCCCGGTCACGGGCGTTCCGAGCCGTCGACCGAACAGTGGAGTTTGGACGAGCTGGCCGATGCGGCCGCGCAGCTAGCCACCGATGCCAAGGGCGACAACGACCGGAAAGTATTCTTTGCGGGTGTTTCGCTCTCCGGTGCGGTAGCCCAGCGCATTGCCCTGCGTCACGGTGACGTATTCGATCGGGTTGCTATGGTGTGCTCGTCACCAAAATTCGGCACCCCGGAAGCCTGGCAGGAACGTGCCGCATACGTGTCCGATGCAGGAACTCCCGCCATGGTTGAGCGGTCCGCCAAAACGTGGTTCGCTCCCGGGTTCATTGAACGCCAACCAAGCGAAGCCACCGCACTACTGCACTCGCTACAAAACGCGGACCGGTTCTCATATGCGCACGCTTCCCTGGCCCTAGCGGATTTCGACATGACCGAAGACTTGGCCAATGTGGCCACCCCACTATTAGCACTGGCCGGTGAAAAAGACCCCGTATCACCACCGGAACATGCGCGCACGGTTGCTGCCGCCGTGAAAGACGGTCAATCCGCTGTCCTGGAAAATGTGGCCCATCAGGGCCCAACCGAAGACCCCGAAGGCACCGCCAGTGTGCTGCACGCTTTCTTCTCCGGTCAACGCGTGGAACAACCCGCTCAAGACCAGACCGTCTCGGAGGTCTATGACGCGGGCATGGTCGTGCGTCGTGAAGTGCTCTCGGATGCGCACGTTGACCGGGCCAACGCTTCGGCCGATGAATTCACCGAAGACTTCCAAGCAATGATTACCCGCTATGCGTGGGGCACCATCTGGACCCGCCCGGGCTTGGATCGCAAAATGCGTTCGGCCGTCACCCTGACCGCCATGGTCGCCGGCAAATACTGGGATGAACTGGCCATGCACGTCAAAGCCGCCCGTCGCAACGGTCTGACCGTCGATGAGATCAAAGAGATCCTATTGCAGACGGCGATCTACTGCTCGGTTCCTGCGGCCAATGTGGCCTTCTCGGTCGCCAAGGACGCCCTGGCAGAATACGACGCCGAAGAAGCCTAACCTCGTAGCCAACACAAAAAGTGCGGCCCAAATTTGATGTTCGGGCCGCACTTTTTGCATTTAACTGTGACCAATATGTCACAAAGCCTTTCGCCCTGTGACGTCCACCGCTATACTGGTCACAGAGCGAACCTAAGTTCGCACAGCGAACACTATGAGTAGAGTTTCAGGCTCGGAAGGAATCATGCAGCAGGTATATATTTACGACGCATTGCGCACCCCATTTGGTCGTCTCGGCGGCGGACTGGCCGGTGTCCGACCAGATGATCTGGCCGCGACCGTCATCACAACATTGCTCGAACGCTATCCAAATCTCGACCAAACCAAGATTGACGACGTCGTCTTTGGCAACGCCAACGGTGCCGGTGAAGAAAACCGCAACGTCGCTCGGATGGCAACGCTGCTGGCCGGCCTGCCAACCTCGATTCCCGGTGTAACCGTCAACCGTCTGTGCGGTTCCTCGCTGGACGCCGCTTTCCACGGTAGCTACTCGATTGGCTCCGGCGACAACGATCTGGTGATCACCGGTGGCACCGAATCGATGTCGCGAGCCCCCTATGTGGTGCCAAAACCAGAACGTGCCTACCCGGCCGGCAACGGCCAGATGGTCTCGACCACCCTGGGCTGGCGCCTAATCAACCCGAAAATGCCCAAAGAATGGACCGTCTCGCTGGGTGAGGCCACTGAGCAGCTGGTCGAAAAATACGGTGTCACCCGTGCACGCCAGGACGAATATGCTGCGCTATCCCACCAGCGCGCACACGCCGCTTGGGAAGCCGGTAACTACGACAACCTGGTGGTTGCCATTGATGATGTCGAACGCGATGAAACCATGCGTCCCGAAACCACCGTGGACACCCTTTCCGGGCTGCGCACAGTGTTCCGGAAAGAAAACGGTACCGTAACCGCCGGAAACGCTTCGTCAATGAACGACGGCGCCGGGGTCGTGCTGATGGGCTCCGAAAAAGCGGCCACCCTCCTGGATGCTGAACCACTGGTCCGCGTGGTGTCACGCGGTGCAGCCGCCAATGAGCCACAGTACTTTGGTGAAGCACCGGTACCCGCGGCCAACTTGGCGTTGGAACGCGCCGGGATCACCTGGGATCAGGTGGGCGCGATAGAACTCAATGAAGCATTTGCCGCGCAGGTTCTGGTGAACCTGGACTCCTGGGGTATCGCCCTGGACGATGAACGTGTTAACGCCTGGGGCGGCGCCATCGCGGTGGGCCACCCGCTGGGTGCCTCCGGTTCTCGCGTACTGGGGACACTGGCACGTCGCTTGAAAGCTGAAAACCGCCGCTGGGGTCTGGCCGCACTGTGTGTTGGCGTTGGCCAGGGTGTTGCCATGGTGGTTGAAAACGAAGACGCCACTGAGTAAAGGAAACGATATGACTAAAATTGTAGACACTGCTGCAGCTGCCGTCGCAAATATCACGGACGGTTCAACCGTACTGATCGGCGGGTTCGGCGATGCCGGCCAGCCGATGGAGCTCATCCAAGCCCTGCTCGACAGCGGCGCAACAGACCTGACCATCGTCAATAACAACGCCGGGCAGGCGGACGCCGGACTGGCGTTGCTGATCAAAGAACGCCGGGTGAACAAAATCATTTGTTCTTTCCCACGGCAGTCTGACTCCTGGCACTTCGATAAGGCCTACCGGGCCGGTGAGATCGAATTGGAATTGGTCCCCCAGGGCAACTTGGCTGAACGCCTGCGCGCCGCCGGCGCCGGTATTGGTGCGTTCTTCACGCCCACCGGTTACGGCACCATGCTGGCCGAGGGTAAAGAAACCCGGGAAATTAACGGGCGCAACTACGTTCTGGAATACCCCATCCACGGTGATGTCGCGCTGATCAAAGCGTTCAAAGCCGATGAGAAGGGCAACCTGATCTACCGCAAGACCGCCCGCAACTTCGGTCCAATGATGGCCACCGCGGCCGCCCAGACCATTGTGCAGGTCGAAGAGACCTTGCCGACCGGCTCATTGGATCCGGAAACCATTGTGACCCCATCGATTTACACCGACGTCATCGTGGCTATTGAAACTTCATCCACCGCCCTGGCTGCACGTGAACAAGGAGCGAATTAATGATACGCACTGAACCCGTTGATCGTAATACTCTGGCCGAACTGGTTGCCGAGGATATTGAGGCCGGTTCGTTTGTGAACCTCGGGATTGGTCAGCCAACCCTGGTGTCCAACTACCTCACCGCCGAACACGATGTCACGCTGCACACCGAAAACGGCATGCTGGGCATGGGCCGCGCCGCCGAAGACGATGAAATTGATGGCGACCTGATTAACGCCGGCAAAATCCCGGTGACCGAAACCGCCGGTGCCGCGTATTTCCACCAGGCGGATTCATTTGCCATCATGCGCGGCGGGCATCTTGATGTCTGTGTACTGGGTGCCTTCCAGGTGTCTGCAACCGGTGACCTGGCTAACTGGCACACCGGTGCCGAGGATGCCATTCCCGCTGTGGGCGGTGCCATGGACTTAGCCATCGGGGCTAAGCAGGTGTATGTCATGATGAGTCTGTTCACCCGTGACGGCCAGATCAAACTGGTCCCGAGCGCGACCTATCCGCTGACCGGGGTGGGCTGTGTTTCACGGCTGTACACGGACCACGGCATATTTGAATTATCTGATTCCGGTACGGTCAAAGTCACTGCCCTCTTCGGGTTGACCTTTGAGGAACTCACCGCCAAATCCGAAATCGAATTTATTGATGCAACCGGCAACTAATTCCGGACTCTTCGTCCAATCGTTTGCCCGAGGCCTCGAAATCATTGAGGCCTTCGGGCAAACACCGACGATGACGCTCACCGAGGTCGCCGCAGCTACCGGTCTATCTCGTGCCACCGTGCGACGTTTTGTTCACACGTTGGTGAGTCTGGGATATATGCGTGCCACGGGCCAGCACTTTGCACTGACCCCAAAAATCATGAACCTGGGATTCGCCTATTTGGCGTCGCAACCGTTGGTTGAGCTGGTCGATCCGGTGCTGGCCGGGCTATCTAAAGAACTGGGCCAGTCCACGTCGGTATCGGTGTTGGACGGCACCGACGTCGTCTATATTGCCCGACAGGAAACCACCTCGATCATGCGGATCAATATTACGGTCGGGACGCGCTTTCCCGCGTATGCCACCTCCATGGGCCGGGTGCTGTTGGCCGGACTGGATGACGCTGCGTTAGAAGAATATTTCGCCAACGCGGATCTGGCCGAGGTCACCGACCGGACCATCACCAATGAAGCCGAGCTGCGTTCTGAACTTGCCCAGATTCAACAGCAGGGGTATGCCGTCGTCGAGGAAGAACTGGAAGTCGGGCTCGCTTCAGTTGCCGTGCCGATTGTAAATCGGGCAGGCAGCACGGTGGCTGCGATGAACACGTCGGTGGCCGTGACCAGCCAGGCCCCCGAAGACCTCACTGAACTGCTACCGGCCCTGTTTACGGCGGCGGCTGAGGTCTCCAACGCCCTCTAGCTCTGTCTGCGAGTTGCCTGAGCGGCAAATGAATCCAGGACTCCGGCGTCATCAATGGTCGCCGGGACGGCGGCATCTTCGCCCTGAACAATCGACCGCATGGTGCGTCGCAAAATTTTACCCGACCGGGTCTTGGGCAGGGCTGAGACAATATCGACGTCACGAAACGCGGCGACCGCACCAAAATCCTTTCGCACTTTGGCCACGAGTTCATCGGCTAACTGTGCTGCAGAAATATTCGCATCGGCGGTTAGCACCACGTAGGCCACCGGCTTTTGGCCCTTGAGCCCGTCCGTTACGCCGATCACCGCGGTTTCGGCGACCGCCGGGTGCTCAGCAATGACCGCTTCCAGTGTTCCAGTGGACAGCCGGTGACCCGCCACGTTGATAACGTCGTCGGATCGGCCCAGCACAAACACGTAGCCGTCGTCATCAATCAGCCCGGTATCACCGGTTTCGTAATAGCCTGGGAACGCCGCCATATAGGAGGAACGGAAGCGTTCCGGCTCACCATAGAGCCCCACCATGGCACCGGGTGGCAGCGGCAGCTTGATCACGATATTGCCTTCCGCTCCAGCAGCAACCGGCTCCCCCAGCGGATCAACGACACTGACCTGGTAGCCGGGTACCGGTACCGATGGTGACCCCGGTTTCAACGGCATCGGATCAAGTCCCCGCAGATTCGCCACAATGGGCCATCCGGTTTCGGTCTGCCACCAGTGATCCACCACGGGTTTTCCGGTGACCTCCGTCAACCAGTGGTAGGTGTCTTCGTCGAGTCGTTCCCCGGCCGAAAACACGGCCTCCAAGTGCGACATGTCGTAGGCGTTCCATAATTCACCGGCCGGATCGGCCGCACGTATCGCGCGGTAGGCGGTGGGCGCGGAGAAGATCATCTTTGCCCGGTGCTGGGAAACCACCCGCCAAAATGCGCCGGCATCGGGTGTGCCCACGGGTTTGCCTTCGTACATGACGGTCGTGGCACCGGCCACCAGGGGCGCATACACGATGTAGGTGTGGCCCACCACCCAGCCGATGTCGGAGGCTACAAACATCACGTCACCGGCGTTGACGTTGTAAATATTTGGCACCGACCAGGCCGCGGCCACCGCATAGCCACCGTGGTCTCGAATCACGGCTTTAGGTTTGGAGGTGGTGCCCGAGGTGTGCAACAGATATAGCGGATCCGTTGCAGCAACCGGCACCGCATCCACCGGTTCATGGCCGTTCAGTTGTGTATCGAAGTCCAGCCACGCAGCGTCGAAGTCTGCGATGGTGTCGTCGATTTCGGGACGCTGTTTTACAAACACGACGTCGGGTTTGTGTTCGGCCAGCTCAATAGCTTCGGCAACATTTGGCAAATAGCGGATAGCGCGTGCTGGTTCGAGTCCGCCGTTGGCGGCAATAATGGCTTTGGGGTGCGTATCATCGAGCCGAACGGCCACTTCTTTGGGCGCAAACCCGCCAAACGTGACCACATGGACGGCACCCAGCCGGGCAACAGCCAGCATCGCGATGAGGGCTTCGGGGACCATGGGCATATAGATCAAGACCCGGTCGCCGCGTTCAATGCCATTGGCACGTAGCGCCGCAGCAAACCGACCGACCCGGTCCAACAGATCTGCGTAGGTGTAGGTCACTTGCTGCTGGGTCATGGCCGAGTCCCAGATCAGTGCGGGCTGGTCACCACGACCGGCTGCTACCCAACGATCCAGCGCCTGGTAGGTGATGTTGAGTTTCCCGTCGGGAAACCACTGCCACGATACTGCACCGTCATAGTCCACACTCCGAGTTGGCGGGGTGTGCCAGTCCAGCATTGCAGCTTGTTCTTGCCAGAAGGCTTCTGGTTCTTGGGTGGCTTGGTTGAAGGTTGCACGGTAGGCAGTGCCCGGTTGTTGCGGTTGGCTCATGATGGATCTCCGTGACCGAGGATGCCGCCAGTTTTGGTCGGCATGTATACATTTACTGGGTCACACCTTAGCGCGAGGTGACGTGCATTACAAAACCTGGCGACACGATTCCTGCGGGGTCGGGTCCGTTTTGCCGAATCGGCTTGCATTCGCTATGGTAGGTAGGGTTATTTGGACACGTTTTCGTGCTCAAAGAACTGGAGGCGTGCCAGAGAGGCCGATTGGACTTCACTGCTAATGAAGGGTCTGTTTAAACGCGGACCGGGGGTTCGAATCCCCCCGCCTCCGCCAGTACTACCCCGGAAACACGCCAGAGTTTCTGGGGCTGTGACCAAATTTGCATTATTTGCTCCCAAAACCCGGCACACTCTAGCGAGTCTGCGGGGTTTTGTTGTATCTCTCCTGGGCGCCAGCACGGTCGCACCAACGTCTCCGCACCAAGTGCCCTACTGCATCACGCAGTTACTAGCGCGCCGGGCTATCGGGGCAAGCTTTCATCGAAAACGGACCGCCAGGCACCGTAGATCGTGGCCGCAAGACTCTGCATTACACGAGCCCCCGCCGCTGAGGTGGGCATATCTGGGTTTCATCGAAAACCTCACCAATGTATACATAGAGGGCATTCTTATTCGCGAAGCAAACGGCAGCCGTCGTCGTGGCAGCCGGCCGGTGCGCTATGGAGTACACCTTCAGCCACGGACATGAGACAAACTGGGTGTCCCGTGGTGCTTTGGAACTATCATAGGAAGTGATGACCTGGTAGATCATGCCTTGCACTCCTGCCCCGGCACGGGCGAAACTGAGGGCAACGGATGGTCAACTTCGATCAGTAGTTAGATGGGATAAGAACTTATGACACAACAAGACGTTTTCAATTCCAACCTTGCACGTGCTGGTCGCGCGCTTGTCGGTATTTCTACTTGGTACATTGCCGATGAGACCGGTATCGAGCGGAAACAGATTCGGAAGTTCGAACGAGGCATCATCACCCTGCCGGACGAACAACAAGAAGCCATTAGAGATGTGCTGATCGCTCACGGCGCGCTGTTCCTCCCGGATTCCCAGGCCGGCGGATATGGTGTGCGGCTAAAATTCCCAAGCGAGAAATCACGCCAGATTGATCGTTGGGAAGGCGAAGGCGGACCGGCAGGCGAAGACGACGTCTAAAACATTCCATAAAAAAATTCCCTGGAAAAGTTTTCCAGGGAATTTTTTTGTGTCATGAACGGGACTATTCGACGCCGTCATCATCGGCCGCATGAATCTGCTGAACCAGGATTTTAATGAGATCTTGTGCTTCTGCCGGTTCCAATACCGTGTGTTCGGTCAGCGTCTCCGCGGCATCATCTAACCGGTTATCCCGAACCATGGCTTCAATCTGATCGCGGATCCAGGGAGGAAGCTCTTCCGAAGACATTGAGATGGTTTCAGACTCGCGGGTAATTTGAATTTCGAAACGCTGCGGTTTGGGTGTTTCTGTGGCCTGGGCCAGCCATTCAGCCGGGACCGTCAGATCGGTGGCTGAGTCATCAGCGTCGTTCTCTTCTGGGACGAATGGGTCCGTACCGGCCACGTCTTCCAACGGGGCCTGTTCAGCACCGTGTTCCTGTGGGAACTGGTAGAGCGCTTGAACATCGACGAACGCTTCGATGCGACCCACCCCGGTTGCCCGGTGATAGATCTCTGCTGCTTGTGCTAACTGGCCGACCGCCAGGTAACGGTACACCTTATTGTGGGTGTCTTCATTCAGACGCTGGGCCGCCGCGGCCGCGCCTTCTTCAGACATCCGGTCAAATAATGCAGGTGACTTGCCGCGGGAGCCTGCGTTGGTGTTGGTAGCTGACACGCCCGAAGAGCGGCCTAAAAAGGCAATGAAGCCCCACACCAAGAGCGCCGAAACTGCAAGCAACAGCAGGGGGATAATGAATTCCATGCCGCCCATTGTACTGTCAAGACGCTACCGATGAGACGAGTTCGGCTCTCGGGCCGCCTTAATTCGCGGTTGGATAACAAAAACGTATAACAATGCGGTGGCCAGCAACGCCAGTGCTGCCAATCCGGCGGTCATGACAACCGTGCCGGTCCACCCGTACTGGGTTAGGAAGATGCCGCCCAACCAACCAAAAATCGAAGACCCGGTGTAGTAGCACAGGTTATACAGCGAGGTGGATTGTGCTCGTCCGCCTTCGGCCGCCGCACCAGCCCAACCGGAGGCTACCGCGTGGGCACCGAAGAACGCTCCGGTAAAGATCAGCACGCCCAGCAACAGCACCCAAATATTGGCGATCAACGTCAGCAACACCGCGATAATCATTGTTGTCGTCATCACCATCAGCACCTGCGATGGGCGGTATTTGGAGGCCATGCGTCCCGCCCACGGGGAGGTGACGGTGCCCATCAGGTACGCCACAAAGACCAACGACACGATGGAGACGGGCAGGTTGAAGGGCTCATCCAGCAGGTGGAAGCCCAGGAAGTTATAAACCGCTACGAATCCGCCCATGAGCAACATGCCCTGCAGGTATAGGACAATCAAGACCGGTGATCGCAGGTTGGTGGTGATAGATGTTATCGCGTTGCGCAGGGACGTCGTCATGGGTTGGAATTTGCGTGCCGTTGGGGTGAGCAAGAGAAAGCAGACGGCCGAGGCCACGGCTAACAGCAGCACGGCGGCCATCCCGATGCGCCAGTGATACCACTCCCCCAGCGGGGCTGCCACGATACGCCCGATGAGGCCGCCGATGACGGTGCCGGCGATGAACGTGCCCGCGGATTCACCGGTGGCAGCTGGATGCACTTCTTCGTTGAGGTAGGCCATGGCCAGGGCCGGGACACCGCCCAGGGCGACCCCTTCCAGCACGCGGAAGGCCAAAATCAGGCCAAAGCTGGGTGCCAGGGTCGCGCCGACACCAAAAACGCACGCGGCGATAATGGAGATAGTCATGGCCGGTTTCCGTCCCAGCCGGTCGCCCACGAACGACCAGGGAATCACGGCCAGCGCCAGGCCGATGGTGGACGCCGAGATGAGCAATGCTGCCTGGTCTGCGGTGACGTCCAGATCCGCTGAGATCAACGGTAATAGCCCCTGGGGCGAATACAGTTGTGCGAAGGTGGCGACACCGGCGAAGAACAGCCCGGCCATCAGACGCCGGAATCCGGTGGTGCGCGGGGCATGGCCCATCCAGAGCTGTCCGGTATGTGGGCCCGGCATCATGGGCGGATTCATGGCAGCCTTTCTGTTGGGTACTGTGTTCTATTGTGTCGCATGCTGGCGTCACCCGATGTTTTCTGTCCAGCTGTGGTTTCGGGTTAGACTCAGGCATTGTGAATATAGCTTTTGATCAGCCTGCGCTGGATTTATCTGACAGTTTCAAAGCCTATGATGTCCGAGGCATTGAAGACCAAACGATCAACGCCGACGTGGCTTTGGCCGTAGGATTCGCCTTTGTGGAAGTCACCGGCGCCCCTACGGTGTTAGTCGGCGGAGATATGCGTCCGTCGTCGGAAGACTATGTGGCCGCCTTTACCCGCGGCGCCACCGCCGCCGGGGCGCACGTTGTGCAGTTGGGACTCATTTCAACGGATATGTTGTATCACGCCTCCGGGGTGTTGGATGCGCCGGGCGTGGTTTTTACTGCCTCACATAACCCGGCCGGCTATAACGGTATGAAAATGACCCGGGCCGGCGCCGTGCCAATTTCCGCTGATACCGGTTTGGCCGAGATTCAACGCCTGGCTCAGGGCCATCTGGCAGCCGGCTTTGTCACGTGCGCGGCTGTGGTCGGTGAAGTCTCCCAGCGTGACACGCTTGCTGATTATGCCGCATACTTACGTTCGCTGGTGGATTTATCCTCGATCCGACCACTGAAAATTGTGGTGGACGCCGGCAATGGTATGGCCGGCTATACCACACCGGCGGTGCTGGGTGATCAGGTGCTGGATGCGCTGCCCATCGAGATTATCCCGTTGTATTTTGACCTGGACGGCACGTTTCCGAATCATCCGGCCAATCCCATCGAGCCGGCGAATCTGGTGGATTTACAGGCTGCCGTACGCGAGCATGACGCGGATCTGGGGCTGGCATTTGACGGGGATGCCGACCGGTGTTTCGTGGTGGATGAGACCGGCGAGCCGATCTCGCCGTCGGCGGTGACCGCCATGGTTGCGGTGCGTGAAATTGCGCGAGCCCAGGATGCCGGGGAAACCACGCCGGTGATTATCTATAACCTCATCACCTCGAAGGTGGTGCCGGAGGTGGTGCACGCCGCGGGTGGTCGGGCAATTGAGACCCGGGTTGGGCATTCATTTATCAAGGCGTATATGGCCGAGCACGGTGCGGTCTTTGGTGGCGAACATTCGGCCCACTATTATTTCCGAGATTTCTTTAACGCCGACACCGGCATGCTGGCGGCCATGCACGTGCTGGCCCTGTTGGGCGCCGATACCGCAACAGCCTCGTCGTTAGTTGAGCACTACAGCCCGTATGTGGCCTCGGGTGAGATTAACTCGAAGGTTGATGATCAGACCGCCACGATCGCCCGGGTGTTGGACGACTTTGACCCGGGCGTGCCCGTCACAGTATCAACCATGGACGGCACCACCGTGACGGCGGCAGACAACTCCTGGTGGTTCAATATTCGGCCGTCCAATACCGAACCATTACTACGGTTCAACGCCGAAGCCCCGGATACCGCGACCATGGAATGGTTACGCGATACGGTTTTGGGCTTGATCCGCGCTTAGGCCGTACCCAGGGTCAACGGCAGCACCCCGGTGGCTCCAGCTTCCCGCAGCTTCGCGGCCGCCACAGTCAGCGACCACTTGGTATTGGCAAAATCGTCCACCAAGAACACGGGTCCGGGCTGCGGGGCACCCGACAGGGCTTGCCGGAGGTGGTCTGGAACGCTGTAGCGGTCGTGCACTTGGGCCAGCCGGAAGGCGCTATTGGCCGCCGGAGTGTCCACCGAGCCGTGCCAGGTCAGTTCCCCCAGGAAAGGCAGGCGGCCGACCGTGGCGATGGCCTGTGCCAGGCTGCCCACCAGTTGCGGCCGAGACGGGGATGGCATCGCGACCACGGCGATGGGGCGCTGTACCCAGTCCCAGTCGGCTAACACCTCGACCACCGCTTTGACCAGCGCATCCGAAACCACGTGATCTCCAGTGGCCGGGTCCTGGAGTTCTCGCAGGGTTGGCCCCCAGCCCAGATCGGTGAGTCGTGCCAGCGCGCGACCCGGTTCGGCCTGCTGTGTGATGCGACCCTTCAGCCGGATGCCCATATTTGCCAGACCGGTGGGCCACATGCGACGCGGTGCGAGCTCCACGCCGGGACGCGAGAGCACCCGGGCGGCGTGGCCCCGTGCGTCGTCGGAGATGTCCATGGATAGCCAAGGCTCCACACAGTTATCGCACCGGCCGCAATCTTGGGCATACGGGTCGTCCAGGGTGTCGGAAAGGAACCGCATGCGACATTGTTCGGTCTGCTGGTATTCCAGCATCAGGTTTTGTTCCACCACCCGCTGGGCCGCGACGTGCGCATAGCGTTGCGCATCGTACTGCCAGGGTTTGCCGGTGGCCTGCCAGCCACCTTTGACCCGGACGACGGCGTCGTCGACGGCCAAGATTTTGATCAGCAGCTCAAGTCGCGAGTGTGACAGGTCCACCTGCGAGGATAACGCGGGCACCGACTGTGGGCTGCCGGTGGCGTCCAAGACGGCCTGGGCGGTGTGTTGATCGGGCATGGAGGCGGTGGCAAAGTATTCCCAAATGCGCTGATCTTCCACCCCGGGCAGCAGCACGGCTTCGGCGTGTTCGGTGCCACGTCCGGCTCGCCCGATGTGCTGGTAGTAGGACACCGGCGACGACGGTGCTCCGAAATGCACCACGAACCCCAGATCGGGTTTGTCGAATCCCATGCCCAACGCTGAGGTAGCGACCAGGGCTTTGACGCGGTTGTCTTTGAGCGCTTGTTCCAGTTCGGTGCGTTCTTCGGCGGCGGTGGCACCGGTGTAGGCGGCAACATGATGGCCGGCAGCGGTGAGTGCCTGGGCGATGTCTTCGGCCGCGGCCACGGTGAGCGTGTAGATAATGCCGGAGGATTCAAACTGGTCCAGGTGGTCAATGAGCCAACCGATGCGAGTGGGTGAATCCGCCACGGGCAGCACGGACAGCCGCAGTGATGAGCGTGCCAGTGGGCCACGGGTTAGGAATACGTCATGTCCGAGTTGTTCGAGCACGTCGTCGACGACGCGTTGATTCGCGGTGGCGGTGGTGGCCAGGATCGGGGTGTTTGGCAATTCGTTGATGACGGCACCGATGCGGCGGTAATCCGGGCGGAAATCGTGGCCCCAGTCGGAAATGCAGTGTGCTTCGTCAATGACGAGCATGCCCAAACGGTTGATGAGGTCGGGCAGTTGTGTTTCACGGAACACGGGGTTGTTGAGGCGTTCTGGGGAGATCAGGAGGACGTCGATTTCGTCGCGACTTAGTTGTTCGGCAATGGCGTCCCAGGAGGCGGCGTTGGTGGAGTTGATGGATTCCGCAACGATCCCAGCTCGTTGGGCTGCGGCCACCTGGTCGGCCATGAGTGCCAGGAGTGGTGAGATGATCAGTGTTGGGCCGTGTCCCTGACGTCGCAGCAGGGCGGTGGCTACGAAGTAGACGGCCGATTTTCCCCATCCCGTGCGTTGGACGACGAGTCCGCGTTGGCGTTTGGCGACGATGGCTTCGATCGCTTCAAATTGTCCGTCGTGAAATTGGGCGGGTTTTCCTACTAGTTCCGACAGGACCTGGGTTGCTTCGTCGCGTAGTGTCATGGTTGTTAACGTAGTCAACCGGGCCCGATACTGCAGGCCCGGTTGACTTATTGTGGAAACTTAGCTGTTTAGGCCAAGACGGTTCTTGAGTCCTTCAAGTTCGTCGGCCATCGCTGGTGGCAGTTTGTCGCCAAAAGTTTCGAACCATTCTTCGATCATGGGGATTTCTGCTGCCCATTCGTCGGCGACGAAGCTGATCGAGTTGAGCAGGTCATCTTCGGAGATGTCCAGATCTGTGAGGTCCAGTGCGTCGGGGGTGGGGACGACACCGATTGGTGTGTCAACGCCGGCACCCTTGCCTTCTAGTCGTTCGACGACCCACTTCAGGACGCGTGAGTTTTCGCCGAAACCGGGCCAGGAGAACTTTCCGGCGTCATTGCGACGGAACCAGTTGACCAAGAAGATCTGTGGCATGTTGTCCTGACCGACCTTATTTTCCATATCCAACCAGTTTTGGACATAGTCGCCGGCTGCGTAACCGATGAACGGCAGCATGGCCATCGGGTCGCGACGGACCTCACCGACCTTACCTTCGGCTGCTGCAGTGCGTGCTGAGGACAGTGTGGCGCCTTTGAAGACGCCGTCTTGCCACGAGCGAGCTTCGGTAACCAATGGGATGGCGTTATCACGGCGACCACCAAACAGGATGGCATCCAGTTTGATACCTTCTGGGCTGAAGTATTCATCGGCCAGCATGTCGGTCTGATCGATCGGCGTGCAGAACCGGGAGTTCGGGTGAGCCGCCGGGGTGTCAGATTCTGGCGTCCACTCATTGCCCAACCAGTCGGTGAGTTTGGCGGGTTTCTCTTTGGTCATACCTTCCCACCAGACGCCACCTTCTGGGGTGAGCGCAACGTTGGTGAAAATGGTATTTCCTTTGGCGATGGCTCGCATCGCGTTGGGGTTGGTGTGCCATCCGGTGCCCGGGGCGACTCCGAAGAACCCGTATTCTGGGTTCACCACGCGCAGGTCGTTATTCTCGCCCGGAGTGATCCAAGCGATGTCATCGCCGAGGGTTTCTGCTTTCCAGCCGTCCAGGGTCGGGTCGATCAACGCGAGGTTGGTCTTGCCGGTTGCCGAGGGGAAGGCTCCGGTAATGGTGTAGGAGTTGCCTTCCGGGTTGGTCAGTTTCAGAATGAGCATGTGCTCGGCCATCCAGCCTTCGTCACGTGCCATGGCAGATGCGATGCGCAGTGAGTAGGCTTTCTTGCCCAACAGGGCGTTGCCGCCGTAGCCAGAGCCATAGGAGACAATGGAGCGCTCTTCTGGGAAGTGCACAATCCACTTGGTGTCATTTGACGGCCACGGAACATCTTCCTGGCCGTCTTCCAGCGGGGCACCCACGGAGTGCAGGGCTGGGACAAAGAATGCTTCGGTTTCAGCAATCTTATTCAGTACATCGGTACCGATGCGGGCCATGACACGCATGGACAGCACCACATATGGGCTGTCGGTAATCTCAACGCCGTATTTGGGCTCTTTGGCATCCAGTGGGCCCATCACGAATGGGACGACGTACATTGTGCGGCCGCGCATTGAGCCGGCGAAAGCATCATTGAGAATAGCTTTCATTTCCGCTGGGTCTTTCCAGTTATTGGTAAAACCAGCGTCTTCTTCTTTTTCCGAGCAGATAAACGTCCGCGACTCTACTCGCGCAACATCAGCGGGATCAGAGAAGGCTGCATAAGAGTTTGGAAACTGAGGGTCCGTAAGTCGGACCAACGAACCAGCATCGACCATCTCTTGCGCGATGCGATCGTTTTCTTCCTGTGAACCGTTTACCCAATAGACAGAGTCCGGTTGGGTCAGCTCCGCTGTTTCTTCGACCCAATCCAAAAGTGGCTTGTAATTGGTGGGTGCGGTGTCCTCAATCTGTGCAGCCAGATTCGAGGCGGCGTTTTCAACCATGTGGATCCTTTTTCGTATCGACTTACCAACCGCAGCACGACAATACCAGCACGACATCGCGCTGCGAACCGTTCCGGCCGGAACGAGAGTCTATGTGGCATACTTTAGCAGCCTCCTTACTTGTGTTGGCCAAGTTGATTCACCAAAACTTCGCCCAGAGACAACTTTCTGGTCAGATATGCACACAAATGTGAGAGAAAGCACGGCCCCCAGCCCACGAAACGGCAGTCATGGCCCAAAAGTCAACCCTTTTCAGTGATGCGGCGCGACCAGCACTGCCGCCATCCAAGTTACTTTTGACCCCAAAACATCGGTTGCGCCCCATTCTCGACAACCGCCCTGTTCCTCGATTTTGTATTTTCAAAAACTGCGAGTATAGTTATATCTCGTTGCTTCGGCGCCCTTAGCTCAGCTGGATAGAGCGTCTGTCTACGGAACAGAAGGTCAGGGGTTCGAATCCCTTAGGGCGCGCTTATAGCTTTCGCATTATCATGCGGATCCTAAGCCCTTGAGATCTCTTGCAGATTTGATCTCAGGGGCTTTTCGTTTCCCCAAAATGTTTCGGCACAGTCCTGCAGTAGCAACGCGTTCTGCACTAAATCGCTCCCCCGACTCGTGCTGACATTAGTTAAGCACACGTTCTAGGGTGCTGCACGCGGGCTAACGGAAATCTAGCGCATCGGAGGCAGCAATGGGTTGGCAACGGCTCCTTTTGGGCATCGCGATTCTTGCGATGACAGTCACCGTGTTTATTCCGTTACCCCTTTGGGCTGCAACAACCCTGATATCCATCTCATTGATTGCTGCGCTCATTGTCCTGACGCATCTGGCGCTGCGTCGTCGTCAGCGTTAGCGTGGCACCACGAAGTGTGTCATGGCGGCATCGCGGCCATCCAGGCTGGCCCATTCGCCTGGAATGTCGAAAACCATGAGCCCCAGTGTTGGGTAGCGTTCTGCCATATTGATCACTGC
>Ga0209487_1000259_pt1 | contig 47890 bp, 40 predicted proteins | sample Poulit2012_FD_187524 | JGI IMG/M metagenome (GOLD analysis project Ga0209487, IMG submission 187524) | Agricultural soil microbial communities from Georgia to study Nitrogen management - Poultry litter 2012 (SPAdes) (version 2) | ecosystem: Environmental > Terrestrial > Soil > Agricultural land... | reverse complement strand
AATCTAACTAAGTAGGCCTATTTTTCAGTCTCACTTTGACAGATAAATGAGCTAACGTGACAAGTGAACTTATTTTTTCAGTCCACTTGTAAGAGTAGATGAGTTATCTAGTCAAATGAGCGTAATATCGATCAGCACTCTGTGCTATGAAGCCAAACAAAAAACGGTCAGCCTTAATTAAGGCTAACCGTTTTTCTATTAGTATAACGTACCTGGAGGGATTCGAACCCCCGACCGTTCGCTTAGAAGGCGAATGCTCTATCCTGCTGAGCTACAGGTACTTATTCACAACAGAAACTATTATACAGTTGAAAATTAGTAATGTCAATAACTCAATTTGAAATTAGTAAAAATCCTTTCAGAGGATGCTCGTTTTTATTATAAAAATTAGAATAAGTCATTTAAGACTAAATAAATGCAAAAACCACATAAGAATATGTTACAATTTATTCTGAAGCAGTGATAAATAATAACGAGATTGAAAAAGCTTAGTAATTATAATAAACTACTTAGTAGTTATACGAACTTCTACTTGAAAGTTGGACGTGTTTTGATTAAAAAAGAAGATTGGTTGACGATACCAAATATTTTATCTTACGTAAGAATAGCAATGATTCCTTTGTATATTTATTTATATGTATCAGCAGAAACGGCTGAACAGTACTATAAAGCTGCTGGAATCTTAGTTTTATCAGGAATAACAGATTCTCTAGATGGTATTATTGCTCGGAAAACAGGGCAAATAACTGACTTAGGGAAAGCGTTAGATCCTTTGGCAGACAAACTTACACAAATTGCTGTAGTAGGTGCTATGTTTGTAGAGAGACCTTATATACTGCCTTTATTGGTTTTATTTATAGGTAAGGAATTATATTTACTTATCAGTAATGTTTTATTATTTAAAAAAGATATATTTATGGACGGAGCCATGTGGTTTGGAAAATTAGCGACAGCATTTTTCTATATCAGTATGCTAGCGTTAGTTGCTTTACCACGGTTAGGTAAAAGTACTAGTTTATTAATAATTAATGTGAATATAATTTTACAACTAGTCGCTTTGCTAGGATATAGTCGATGGTTCTTAAAAAAATTTAGGAGTGAAAAGAACAAAGAAATTGATAATTAGAAAAAATTAGAATGGATGAATAAAAATGAGTAGAGAAGAAGAAGCTCTTAGAGTACTAACAATTTTGTTACGTGCCTCTGGTAGTGTTTCAAATATGTTGAAAAAGGATATGCGGACATATGGTGTAAATCCAACCGAGTTTACAGTGTTGGAGGTACTCTATAGTTTAGGGAAACAACCTATTCAAATTATTGGAAATAAAGTCCTTTTAGCTTCTAGTAGTATCACTTATGTTATTGACCAACTAGAAAAAAAGGGCATGGTTGAACGTGTTCCTAATGAAAATGATCGACGTGTGACTTTAGTTTCGCTAACAAAAGAGGGACAAGACTTAATGGAAAGTGTCTTTCCACAACACAGCGATATTATCAAGCGTTTGTTTGATGGTTTATCTGATGATGAATTATATGAATTAGGTGAATCATTAAAAACAGTGGGCTATAAAGCAGTGGATTTATTTGATGTTATAGAAGACGAAGTATAAACATCGCATTATTGCCTTGTTTTTGTTATAATATAAGTCGACAAAAAATGAAGAGGTTGATAGTATTGGCAGATGAAAAAATTACACCAGAAATTCAAGAACTCGTAGAGACAGAACTTCGTAAAGGTGCAAGTAACTCACGTATCGCAAATTTATTAGACTTGCCATACAAAGAAGCGGTTGAAATTATTGATACAATCAAAGAAAAAATTCGTCCTGAAGTAGGCGAAAATATTGCATTTAAATTCCGTGGAGAACATATGGAAGGTACAATTGAAAAATTATTAACGAACAGTGCAATTGTTGTCATTGATTGGGATAATTCTCCAAAACATTTATACGACCTTATGGAAGAAAAGACAGTTGTAAACTTTAAGGATATTGATGCATTCCTTAAAAAGTTTAATATGAATGAAGTAGACATTGAAGACACAGAAGAATAAGTTTAACGACCTGTTGCAGTTCTGTTGTAAAACTGCGCAGGTCTTCTTTTTTCTTTTAGTTCTATAACTAATAGAGGTGAAAGCAGTGGGCGATAAAATTGAATTCCCATTTAATAATGAAATGTATTTAAAGCAAGCAGCTGCTTGCATTGAAAAAAATGATTACGAACAAGCCCGTCAGTATGTTGAAAAAGCATATGAAACGGATAAAAGCTATCAAATTAATCATTTTTTCACATTCATTTTGTTCACTTTAGAACGATATGAACAAGCCCTTGAGGTTGCAAATGAATTCAAAGATTTATATTTAGAAAACGAGCAGCATATATTGATGTATACTATGTTGTTAATTAAGAACCATCAATTTTTAGAAGCAGAAGTGATTATACAAAACCATCGTACGGAAGCTTTCTTATTTCTTGATCAAGAATGGGAGAACCTTGAACGTGAACTTAGTTTAGAGCGCGAACTTGTTAATTTTGAAATAGAAATGAAGAGAAAAGCAACTAAAAATAAACTTTCTCAAATTAGCAATTATTCTTTGATCGAGCAAACAAAAATTATTGAAGATGCCCGTTTACTTACATTAGATGATTTACAAGAAGTGGCTGTACAAGTCTTTAATAATCCATTTGTTGCTGGACATATACAAAGAGGATTTTTGGAAGTTTTGATTGAAATGGGCGATGAGAACTATTATACATTCTCTTGGTTTAACCAAATGAAAAAAATTTGTCCAAATCGCTTAAGTTTGTTTAATCAGTTGCCAATTGTTCAAGAGATGGATGATATCTTAGAAGATAAACTGCAGAAAAATCCTAGTTTATTTGAAGTTATCAAAGCAGAAATAATAAATGACTTATTGTTGTTATATCCATTTGTTGAAGAGACGATTACAGATCGTGATTATTGGATAGATTTATATATTGCTCAGTTCGATGATTCAAATCAAAACCCGTACAAGTTAACTCCATCTAATCCGGAGCAAGAAGAATTAACACAGTGGATGCAACAATTAAATCAAATTGCTCAAAGAAATTAAAATAGCTAAAGTTTAAAAAGCTATAAACTCTTGAATATTCATTTACAAATTGTGTGAAATATAGTATCCTTACTAGGTATGTAAGTCTGCTAAAGGCTTTTTTATGAAAATTAATATTTAATTATCGGAGGCAAGTAATAAAATGACAGTGAATTTTGAAAAAACAGGGTCAATTACAGGTGAATTAAAATTTACTATTGACCGTGAAGTAGTAGAAAAAGGGTTAAACAAAACTTTTAACCAAGTAAAAGGTTCTCTACAAGTTCCAGGATTTAGAAAAGGACGTGTACCTCGTAAATTATTTAACCAAATGTATGGTGAAGAGTCATTATACGAAGATACGTTAAACGATATTTTTCCAACAGCTTACTCGGAAGCTTTAGAAGAAGTGGAAGAAGAAGTTGTCGGACAACCTTCAATTAAAGATATTTCATGGGAACCAGGAAAAGACTGGGAACTTGAAGTAGAAGTTTCTTTAAAACCAGAAGTAAAACTTGGTCAATATAAAGATTTAGAAGTTACAAAATATGACCGAGAAGTAACAGATGAAGATGTTGAAGAAAGCTTAGAAAATCGTCGTACACAATTTGCTGAGTTAGTAATTAAAGAAGATGCTCCAGCAGAAGAAGGCGATACAGTAGTCATTGACTACGAAGGTTCTGTAGATGGTGAAGTATTTGAAGGTGGATCAGCTACAAACTACTCACTTGAGTTAGGTTCTGATTCATTTATCCCAGGATTTGAAGAACAATTAATTGGTGCTGAAACAGGATCAGAAGTAGAAGTTAAAGTTACTTTCCCTGAAGACTATCATGCTGAAGATTTAGCTGGTAAAGAAGCAGTATTTAATGTTACAGTTCATGAAATTAAAGCAAAAGAATTACCAGAATTAGATGATGAATTTGCCAAAGATGTTGATGATGAAGTAGAAACAATTGATGAATTGCGTGGAAAAATCCGTGAAGAGTTAGAAACAACTCGTAAACAATATGCGGATGAAGCTCGTGATGAAGAAGCAATTCGTAAAGCAGTGGAAAATGCAGAAATTCCTGAAATCCCATATGATATGACACACGAAGAAGTTCATCGTCAAATGGATATGTTCTACAACAATTTACAACAACAAGGTATGACTCCTGAAATGTACTTTAATATTACACAAACTTCAGAAGCAGACCTACATGATCAATTTGAAGTTGGTGCTGAAGATAGTGTACGTACAAACTTAGTTATCGAAGCAATTGTTGAAGCTGAAGGTTTGGCAGCAACTGAAGAAGAACAAGAAAAAGAAATTAACGAACTTGCAGAACAATATAACTTATCTGTTGAACAAGTTCGAGAAGTACTATCACCTGAATTATTAACACGTGATATTGCAATGAAAAAAGCTGTTGACTTAATTAGCTCATCTGCTAAAGAAGTATTAGAACCAGTAGAAGAAGAAGTCGAAACTGAAGAAGATTCGACAGAAGAGTAATATTAATATTTGAATATTAAAAGAATTGGTCTGCGCAATAGGCTGCAGACCAATTTTTGTAGTGTCCATGGTATACGTTGTATATCAATTATTGGTACTAAATAATAACCTGTGTTATTATAATAAAGCGTCCAAGGAAACAGATAGAAGGTGAATACAATATATGTACAATAACGATGAAAATATGAATATATCTTGTTCGTTTTGCGGAAAATCTCAAGACCAAGTGAACAAAATTATCGCTGGTCCTGGGGTTTATATTTGTGATGAATGCATTAGTTTAAGTAAGGAAATTATTGAGAACGAATACGTCTCACAACGAACAGCTGAATTCGATGACATACCAAAACCTCAAGAAATTTATCAGGTTTTAAACGATTATGTTATCGGTCAAGAAGCTGCTAAAAGGACATTATCGGTAGCCGTTTATAACCATTATAAACGTGTTAATCATGTATTACAGGCAAATTCTGAAGAAGACATTCAACTACAAAAAAGTAATATTTTATTAGTGGGACCAACAGGTTCTGGTAAGACTTATCTTGCTCAGACAATGGCTAGAATTTTAGATGTTCCATTTGCAATTGCAGATGCGACAAACTTAACAGAAGCTGGTTACGTGGGAGAAGATGTCGAAAACATCCTATTAAAATTGCTTCAAGCAGCTGATTTTGATGTTGAACGTGCGGAACACGGAATCGTTTATATTGACGAAATCGATAAAATTGCTAAGAAATCTGAAAATGTATCCATTACCCGAGATGTAAGTGGTGAAGGGGTGCAACAATCTTTATTGAAAATTTTAGAAGGTTCTATAGCAAGCGTACCTCCAAAAGGTGGACGTAAACATCCACAACAAGAAATGATCCAAATTGACACAACAAATATCTTGTTTGTTGTTGGTGGAGCTTTTGCAGGACTTGATGATATCATCAAGAATCGTGTAGGAGAAAGATTAATTGGTTTTGGTTCAACAAATGAAAAAGATTCAAAAGAAGATTCAGAAAATATTATGCAAGAGGTACTTCCAGATGATTTACAAAAATTTGGATTAATTCCAGAATTTATTGGTCGTTTACCAGTTGTTGCTGTGTTGGATGAGTTAAATGAATCGGATTTAATTGATATTTTAACAAAACCGAAAAATTCATTGGTTCGTCAATATGAAATTCTTTTAGAATTAGATGATGTTGAATTAGAATTTGAACCAGAAGCTCTAAGTGTTATTGGACGACAAGCAATCGACCAAGGCACTGGTGCACGTGGTTTACGTACAATCATCGAAGAAATCATGCTTAATATTATGTTTGACATTCCAAGTCGTGAAGATATTTATAAAGTAGTCATTACAAAAGAAGCAGCAGAACGAAAAAGTGACCCATTATTTTACGATGAAGAAGGCCAACTTGTTAGCTAAGCTAAACGATTTAGAATAAAATAAATAGACCATTGGTTGACTATGCAATAATAGTTAACTAATGGTCCTTTTTATTCATTTTGTTGGTTTTAAAAGATTTCAATATATTTCAAATGTAAAGATTTTTCGAAAGTATTTGAAATATGATTGTAATATGTTAATATTTGAGGGTAACCAAAAAGCAGATTAAAAAATATTCTTTATTTGAAATTTATTTTTTGAGAGAAAGTCTGTATTTTAATTTACAAATAATTTACAAAAAAAGTGGGTGAAGAAGTGAAATTTCCAATTCAAAAAGCAGATATTATTATTAGTGCTGTGAAAGAAGAACAATATCCAGATTCAATTTTACCAGAAGTAGCTATTGCAGGTCGTTCGAATGTTGGGAAATCATCTCTAATAAACACTTTATTAAATCGAAAAAAATTAGCACGCACATCTAGTAAACCAGGACGGACTCGTACGATTAATTTTTTCAACATTGAAGATGAATTATTATTTGTGGATGTACCAGGTTATGGATATGCCAAAGTTTCGAAAAGCGAATTAGAAAAATGGAGCACCATGATGGAACACTATTTTTCAACTCGAGAAACTTTAGCAAAAGCAATACTCATTGTCGACTTGAGACATAAACCCACACAACAAGATGTTCAAATGTATGAATACTTGAAGTACTTAAATATACCTGTATTAGTTGTTGCCACGAAGGCGGATAAAGTAAAACGTGGTGTAAGAAATCGTCATTTAAACCAGGTGTTTAGCACACTGAACGTTGTAGAAGGAGATGCTGTTATTCCATTTTCAGCAGAAACTGGTGAGGGTAAGGACGACGTATGGAGTAAAATTTTAATGGATTTAGGGATTGAAATACAATGAAACTATTAATGTATGGTGTAAATAAAGAAACCATTATGAAAGAAGACGTTGACAAATATCGTTTATTTGGCGATCAAAAACAAATTCAAATGAATGATATCAGCCAATTTGACGGGGTAGAAGAAATTATTGTTTTAACAAATGATTTTCGAAATGAATATTATCTATATGTTAATGAAACAATTTTCAGTCATGGAGACTTTTTACGTTATATCGCAGATAAAACCGATAAAACCTTACAAGAAATTATATTAGAAACTTATAGTAAATTTAACGAAGATGTTCTTCGTCATTTATATGAAATAAGTAGTGGCTATCTATCAGAGCCCGTAGGTTCCTTTGATGTATTAGCATCTGTAGAAAAGGCCGTTCATTATGCAATAGAAATGAATACAGCTGGAGAAGTATTATACCGGTTGTTTGAAGAGGCGATTGATCTTGCTTATTATTTCAAATTAAATGAAGAAATCCAGCCTTTAAATAAAAGTAAAATTTCTAAGTATATTTATTTATTACAAAAGAAAATGAAAAGTTTAGCGAAGAAACATTTTTTAATTTCGGGGAATGATTTTGAAGTAGGTTGTTTAACTAAACTTTTACTATTGGCTGGCGCTCAGTCAATTACAATCATTCAAAAAGATGAAAAAGATAGTTTAAAACAAGCAGAAAAAATTTCCGGATATTTAACGGAAGTAGAAGCAGCAAAATTATTTGCTGCAACTTCAAAATCACTTTACTATCGTTTGTCAAAAACAGATGCAGCGATTTATGATAGTTCAGAGATTGATTTATTTGATGAAAAAACAAAAGAAGAAGTATCTATCATTAGACAAACGAAGAAAATTCAATATTTAATTGATACAGCAGATGATCCTATTAAAGACATACATGAGGATAAATTAGATCTTCACGTAATAGATGCAACGGTGAATTTGTCTTATAATGAAGAACAGTTAAATAATGCAATCATAGCACTTGATGAAGAGATCCAAACACAGATAGAACGCTTTATGAAATATTTTAAAGATTTACAAGTTGAAGATATTCAAGGGATTACACAATAAATTTAGCTCAAATGAAGTCAACTGACTTTGTTTGAGTTTTTTCAGCTCATAAGTCAATTATAAATAACAGAATAAAAAAGCTGTAAGTTACTTAAGAGTTAATGCGATTATTGTTTATTTCTTATGAAAAATACTGTAACATGTTAATGAATGAGTCTCGAAAGGAGGAGATAGTATGTTTATAGATCAAGCTAAAATATATGTAAAATCAGGCGATGGAGGAAATGGAATGGTTGCTTTCCGTCGCGAAAAATATGTTCCAGATGGTGGTCCAGCCGGTGGAGATGGAGGAAAAGGTGGAGATGTAGTCTTTGTAGTAGATGAAGGCTTGCACACTTTAATGGATTTCCGCTATAACAGACATTTCAAAGCAGATAAAGGTGAAAATGGAATGTCAAAAGGAATGCATGGACGAGCTGCAGAGGATTTAGTTATTCCAGTACCTCCCGGAACCGTTATAAAAAATGAAGATACAGAAGCTGTCCTTGCTGATTTAACTGAAGAAGGACAAAGTTACATTGTTGCAAAAGGTGGTCGTGGCGGAAGAGGGAATTCACGCTTTGCGACGCCTCGTAATCCTGCTCCAAATATTTCTGAAAATGGTGAACCAGGAGCTGAATTAAACTTAGTTTTAGAATTAAAATTATTAGCGGATGTGGGCTTAGTTGGTTTCCCTTCTGTAGGTAAATCTACATTTTTATCTGTAGTGACCGCTGCAAAACCTAAAATAGCTGCATACCCATTTACGACATTAACTCCAAATATAGGTGTTGTAGAATTAAAAGATGGTCGTAGTTTTGTTATTGGAGATATGCCTGGTATTATTGAAGGCGCAGCAGAAGGTGTCGGTTTAGGTTTACAATTTTTACGTCATATAGAGCGTACAAAAGTTCTTCTTCATGTATTGGATATGAGTGGTATTGAAGGTCGTGATCCTTTTGAGGACTATCAAACCATTCAGGAAGAATTGAGAAATCATGATCCAAACATTTTAACTAAACCACAATTAATTATTGCGAATAAAATGGATATGCCAGATGCGGAAACTCATTTGGAATTATTTAAAGAACAAATGGCAGAAGCCAATGAAGAGTATGAACTATTCGAGGTTTCCACCATTCAAAATCAAGGAATCGAACCAGTACTTTATCGAACAATTGAACTATTAGAAGAGTACGAAGAAACAGGTATGGAGGAAGAAATACCAATTGAAACAGATAGTCATGTAATTTATACCCATGAAGAGAAAGAAGAACCATTTACAATTACTCGTGATTCAGATGGTGTATGGGTACTTTCTGGAGAAGAAATTGAAAGACTATTTATTATGACGAATATGGATCATGAAGAATCTATTATGCGTTTTTCAAGACAATTACGTCGTATGGGTGTTGATGAAAAATTACGAGAGCGCGGAGCGAAAGATGGAGATTTAGTTGCTTTATTAGATTTCACTTTCGAATTTGTTGAGTAATAAATTAAATTACTAAACTAGGATATTAGATTGAGGGAAAATATGGAATTGCAATTTTTAGGAACAGGTTCTGGAGTTCCATCAAAACAAAGAAATGTAAGTAGTTTGGCTTTGAAGCTGTTAGATGAACGTAATAGTATATGGTTATTTGATTGTGGAGAAGCTACTCAACACCAAATTTTACAAACTACGTTAAAACCACGAAAAATTGAGAAAATATTTATTTCTCATATGCATGGTGACCATATTTTTGGGCTTCCTGGTTTATTGAGTAGTAGAGGGTTCCAAGGGGGCAAAGAGCGTATCACTATTTATGGGCCTCCTGGAATAAAAGGCTATACTCTATCAAGTTTAAAATACTCAGGGACACGTTTGAATTACCCTTTAGATTTTGTAGAATTTAAAGAGCCAGGCGTTATTTTTAATGATAAGCAATTTAAAGTAATCGTTGGTAAGTTAAAGCATGGCATTCCTTCCTATGGTTTTCGAATTGAAGAAGCTGATCATGAAGGAACGTTAGATGCTGAGAAGTTAAAAGAATTGAATATACCGCCTGGACCCATTTATGCGAAAATTAAAAATAAAGAAATTGTAGAATTAGAAGATGGTAGAGTGATAGATGGCAAAGATTTTGTAGGACCTAAACAAAAAGGTCGAATTATCACTATTCTAGGAGATACAGTAGAACATCCTAATAGTATTGATCTAGCAAAAAATGCTGATGTTTTAGTTCATGAAGGAACTTTTGGACCAAAAGAAGCTGATTTAGCAAGACAATATAACCATTCTACAGTAACAGAAGCTGCCCATATTGCTAAAGAAGCAAGTGTGGATAAATTGTTGCTAACGCATTTTAGTTCGCGTTATCTATATAAAGATATGAAACAATTAAAAAATGAAGCACGAAGTATTTTTCCAAATACTTATTTAATGAATGATTTACAAGAAGTCTCGGTACCAATGCATCGAGAGGATATTGAAAAATGAGTTTAAAATTTAAAAATCAAACGATTTTAATTACAGGAGCTTCATCAGGCATAGGACAACAAGTAGCTTATGAATCGGCTAAAGATGGAGCAAATCTAATTTTATGTGCTCGGAGAACAGATAAACTAGAAGAAGTTAAAAATATTTGTGAAAGTTTAGGCGCACATTCTGTTCGTATTTTTTCTTTAGATATTGGTGAACCAGAAAATATTGATAATTTAATGGATTTTTTAAATATCGAAAATATTCAGGTCGATGTATTAATAAATAATGCTGGTTTTGGTCATGACGAACCTTTTTTAGAAACAGATTTTGATTTAGTACTCGACTTATTTAAGGTCAATGTATTAGGGTTAATGTATTTAACGCAAAAAATTGCAGTGAACATGTTAGACCAACCAAAAGGTCAAATTATAAACGTTGCTTCACTGGCGGGGAAAGTTTCAACACCTAATTATGCAACTTATGGGGCGACAAAAGGTGCTGTGATTAGTTTCAGTAATGCTTTACGCATGGAACTAAAAGCTGTTAATATTCAAGTGACCGTTGTAAACTTTGGTCCTGTAGACACACCTTTTTTTGATCATGTAGGAAGCGACCGGAAAGAGAAAGCAGATAAGAGTCCCTTTACTTTAACAGTTGAACAAGCAGGGAAAATTGTTACAAATACTATTGGAACAAAGAAACGTGAAGTAAATCGACCACTACTATTAGCTGCTGGTGCAAAAATTTATCATTTTACTCCTCAATTAGTCGACTATGTATTAGTAAAATATTATAATAAAGAAAAGTAGCCTAAGAGAGGATGTTTCTTTATGAAAAAACAATGGAGTATTGTACTGCTAATAGCATTAATTTTACTTGTCGTAATATTTTCGGTGATGAATGTTGACCCAGTAGCTATTAATTTTGGCTTTAGTATCATTCAAGTACCACTGGTTCTAGTGATCATTGTAACTTTACTGTTAGGAGTACTGATTGCAGTTATTTTATCTACGACAATTATCTTACAAAATAAAAGCGAACAAAAGAAACTGAACCGTCGTTTAACTGAGATAGAAGATGAAAAGAAACGAGAAAAAGATGAATTAAACGAGCTACATAAAAAAGAAATCGAAACTTTAAAAGAGGAAAAAGAGAAAGACCAAATGAAAATTCGTGAATTAGAACGTCGTATTCAAAATATACAGACAACGAATATAGCACATGATAAAAATCAAGAGTTCTAATATCTCATAAAAAATAGGATGAATTTTTTAGTAAAAGAACCAAATGTTTAATGATGATGAAAAGGAACATTATTTAAAAGGGTGGGGCATTAGTTCCCATCTTTTTTAATGGAACAGGAACCAAGAGGTGATAAATTGGTTACAACTTCGAAAAAAAAGTGGACGGAAAATCAAGAAGTATCAGAAGAAACAATTAAACAACTAACAAAAAAACTGAATGTATCTGAACTATTTATTAAAGTTTGTTATCAACGAGGCTTAACAAACGTAGAAGATATTCAAAATTTTATTACAATTAACGAATCATGGTTTCATGATCCGATGTTGATGCACGACATGGAAAAGGGAATTGACCGAATCGTCACAGCTCTTGAAAATAATGAAAAAATAACGGTTTATGGCGACTATGATGCGGACGGTATGACAAGTACTGCTCTTTTAGTAGAAACACTAGATTCATTAGGTGCGATGGTAGATTACTTTTTACCCAATCGATTTATTGAAGGATATGGACCTGATATCACAGCTTTTGAAAATATTATAAATGATGGAACATCTCTTATTATTACAGTAGATAATGGTGTAGCAGGGCATGAAGCCGTTGAATTTGCGCAGAACCAAGGTATAGATGTCATCATAACAGACCACCATGAATTGCCTGAAGAACTACCTAATGCTTATGCTATTATCCATCCAAAACATCCAGATGGCAACTATCCTTTTACTGATTTATCGGGAGCAGGTGTTGCTTTAAAATTAGCAACGGCATTAATTGGAGAACTACCAGTTGAGCTGTTAGATCTCGCAGCTATTGGTACAGTGGCTGATTTAGTGTCACTGACTGATGAAAACCGTGCGATTGTTTATTATGGATTGCAAATGCTCGAAAATACGCAGCGTGCAGGATTAATAAGCCTTTTTAATGTGTTGGGGAAAGAGCCTGGAGAAATCAACGAAGAGACGATTGGTTTTCAGATAGCTCCTCGACTAAATGCAGTAGGTCGTTTGGGAGAAGCAAGTCCCTGTGTAGAACTTTTGACGACACATGAACCAGATGCTGCTCGAGAGCTCGCTGAGTACGTAGATGAAAAAAATGAAGAGCGTAAGGCAATTGTGGATGAAATGACTGCAGATGTTATTGAAAAAATAAAACAAGAAAAAGAAGATTCTGAAGTTATTGTTCTCGCAGATGAAAAATGGCATCAAGGGGTGCTAGGAATTGTAGCAAGTCGCGTTGTAGAACAAACGAATAAAGCGACTTTACTTTTTACAATAGATCCTGATTCAAATATAGCCAAAGGATCAGCACGTAGTGTGGATTCGTTAAATCTATATGAAGCTTTTTCAACCATCGAAGAATTATTTATGCAATTTGGTGGTCACCATATGGCAGCTGGAATGAGTGCTGAAATTGAGCAAATACCTCTTATCCAAAAAGAGTTATCTGAATATGCTCAGTCATTAGAATCAAAAGAAAACTATCAACAAATTGATGCATATGTTTCAGTTGACGAGCTGACGATTGAATCCATTAAAGAACTTGATAAATTAAGACCATTCGGAACAGATAATGCAAAACCTTTGATCGCTTGTCCGAACGTGAATGTATTGCAAAAAAGAAAAGTTGGAGCAGAAGGAGACCACTTAAAATTATTAGTTGGCCAAGAAAGGCATCAACTAGATATTATTTCTTTCCAAAATGGAAAAATTAGTGATGTATTATTTGAACAACAAGAAATTTCTGTTGCAGGTTACGCTGAAATTAATGAGTGGAATGGATTTTCTAAACCACAAATGCAAATGATCGATGCGGATATTCCAGGTCCTATGATTATAGATCAAAGAGTGAACCAATTAACCAAAACACACTTTAGTTATGAAATGACAGATTATATTTTTTATAATAAAGAAACTTATCATTTAGCAAAAGACTCTATTCCTGCTACTTCAAAAGCTGTATTACTTTATACAAACAAAGATGCAAAGGATTATGTAGCAGATCAAGAAATGATTATTGTTGACTGTCCATTATCGATTGAACAATTTAAAGATACGCTAATAAATAATTCTCATTTTCCAATTCGTTGTTATTTTTATAAGCAAACACATTATTATTTAATGGGATTACCAAACCGTGCAGAATTTGCAAAGGCTTATAAATATTTTGCTACTCATAAAGATATAGATTTACAAAATGAAGGACATCTATTAGTTCAACAATTGGAAATGGAGAGCGAGAAAGTATTTTTAATTGTTAAAGTGTTTTTAGAAGCAAAGTTTGTTATAATTAGTGATGGAGTGTTAAACATAATAAACAATCCAGAAAAGATAGATATTCAAAGTACAAGTACTTTTCAAGATGTAAAAGAACAGATAAAAGCGGAAGAATTATTTCTCTATAGTTCTTTTAAAGAAGTTATCCACTCAATTACAGAATAAAAAATTCTGCTTATTTATATTGGCATTATTTAGAATATTTAATATGAGGAGAAGTCAAATGGATTTAAGTAAATATATAGCTTCAGTACCGGATTATCCAGAAAAAGGTGTGATTTTTAGAGATATTTCACCTTTAATGGCGGATGGTGAAGCGTACAGATACGCTACAGAACAAATTGCAAACTACGCAAGAGATAAAAATGTAGATGTTATTATAGGTCCAGAAGCGCGCGGATTTATTGTGGGTTGTCCTGTTGCTTATGAGTTAGGTGTTGGATTTGCTCCAGCAAGAAAAAAGGGAAAGTTACCACGTGAAACTGTCGAGGTCACTTATGGTTTAGAATATGGTGAAGATACGCTTCAATTACATAGAGATGCGATCAAGCCTGGCCAGAGAGTATTAGTTGTTGATGACCTATTAGCAACAGGAGGAACGCTTGCTGCTACAATTGAACTTATCGAAAAACTCGGTGGAGAGGTTGTTGGTACTGCATTCCTTATTGAATTACTTGATTTACATGGTCGCGATAAAATAGAAGGTTACGATATTTTTTCATTGTTACAATATTAAATAAAAAAACCCTTAAGCAGTAATGGAATAAATTTATTCCAAAATCTAGCTTAAGGGTTTTCTTATATACGACTTAATAGACGTGAGTACGATATAAAGAAATCACTCGTCCAAGTATTTTAACATCTGGCAAAATAATAGGCTCAAGTTCATCGTTTTCAGGTTGCAGACGAATTTGTCTTGTTTCTTTGAAGAATCTCTTACATGTTGCTTCATCTTCATCCGTCATTGCAATTACAATGTCTCCATTATTTGCTGTTTCTTGTCTTCTTACAATAACTAAGTCTCCATCTAGTATTCCAGCATTAATCATACTATCTCCGCGGATGGTTAACATAAATAACTCATCAGCATCATAGCTAATATGATCTGGCGTTTGGAAATAGTCGGTGGCATCTTCTACTGCTAAAATAGGTTCACCAGCAGTAACTACACCTAACAAAGGAATTTGACCAGAATTTTGATCAATTCCTAGCTTATCAAGTCCACTTTCAGTTACTTCAATTGCACGAGGCTTTGTAGGATCTCGAACAATAAAACCATGTTCTTCCAAACGGGATAAATGCCCATGTACTGTAGAAGTTGAAGCTAAACCTGTAGCATTACATATCTCACGAACAGTGGGTGGATAACCACGATCTGAAACTTCCTCATGAATAAATGCTAATATTTCGTGCTGCTTCTCTCCTTTACGACCTCTTTTTGCCATGAAAACACCTCTTTATTTCGTTAATATTCTGATTAATAATTTCCTTAAAAACATTATAGCACAGGAATAAGAGGTGTTCAAACGTTTGTTCGCGAAAATGTATGTTCGCATCTATAAAAAATTGTGAGAACACAATGTTTTTCGAGTTAGGTCTCGTATAATTCTTTTTGTTGATAAATTGGATATTCTCAACTTTCAAACTAGTTATTTCTTAAATGATTTGGTAAGATTAGTAATGTAATTATTTTAAAGGAGCTGAATTATGCTACCAGAAGAATTAGTCAATAAAATAAATGCTCTTGCTCGCAAGAGTAAAGAAGAAGGCTTAACTGAAGAAGAAAAAGAAGAGCAAAAAGAATTAAGAAAAGAATATTTAAAAATGATTCGAGGCCAAGTGGAAAATCATTTAACGAGTATTAAAGTAGTTGATGAAGAGGGTAATGATGTAACTCCTGATAAAGTAAAAGATTTAAAAAATAAAAAGAATAAATAATTAATTTTTTAGGAAACGAAAGGATTGAAAGAATGTTTGACAAAACAGATCAAGTAGCAGTAAATGCGATTCGTACATTAAGTATGGATGCAGTAGAAGCCGCAAACTCAGGACATCCTGGGTTACCGATGGGTGCAGCGCCAATGGCTTATGCTTTATGGGCCAAGCACTATAATACAAACCCAAAAAATTCTCAGTGGTTTAACCGTGACCGCTTTATTCTATCTGCTGGACATGGCTCAGCTATGTTATACAGTTTACTTCATTTATCTGGTTATGACGTTTCACTGGAAGATTTGAAAAACTTCCGTCAGTTAGGAAGCAATATGCCAGGACATCCGGAAGTACATGTAACCGATGGTGTTGAAGCAACTACGGGCCCTTTAGGCCAAGGATTTGCAAATGGTGTTGGGATGGCTATGGCTGAAGCACATTTAGCAGCCGAATATAATAAAGAAAACTATCCAGTCGTTGATCATTATACGTATGTTTTAGCAAGTGATGGAGATTTACAAGAGGGAATTTCACATGAAGCAGCAAGTCTTGCTGGACATTTGAAACTTGGAAAACTTGTCGTGCTTTATGATTCAAACGATGTTCAATTAGATGGTCCAACAGATAAAGCATTTAGTGAAGATATCCAGAAACGCTTTGAAGCTTATGGCTGGGATTACAGCCGTGTAGAGGATGGCAACGACTTAGAAGCCATTCATCATGCAATTGAAGAAGCAAAATCAGTGACGGCTAAACCAACGATTATTGAAGTTCGTACAGAAATTGGTTTTGGTGCACCTAATGCAGGTACATCAGCAGTACATGGTGCGCCTTTAGGTGCCGAAGGTATAGAAATCACGAAGAAAAATTATGGTTGGTCTCATGAAGCATTTGAGGTTCCAGAAGAAGTGTACCAACGATTTGAAGAAAATATAATTAATAAAGGGGCTAAAGCTGAAGAAGAATGGAACCAATTACTCGAAGATTACGTAAAAGAGTATCCAGAACTTGGTGAAGCCTTTAAATTAGCATTAGCCGAAAAACTTCCAGAAGGTTGGGAAGATAATCTTCCGGTTTATGAAGAAGACGCAGACGGTGCAGCAAGTCGTGAGACAAGTGGCGATGTATTGAATGCTATTGCAGAAGTTGTTCCGAATTTCTGGGGAGGTTCTGCTGACTTATCTGGTTCAAATAAAACGATGATTAATGATGGTGGAGATTTTGCACCGGATCATTATGAAGGGAAGAATATTTGGTATGGTGTGCGTGAGCATGCGATGGCATCCGCTCTAAATGGTATTTTATTACATGGTGGAACAAAATCTTTTGTTTCAACCTTCTTTGTTTTTTCTGATTATTTACGACCAGCTGTTCGTTTAGCAGCATTATCACAAATTCCAGCCATTTATGTATTAACACATGATTCGATTGCTGTAGGGGAAGATGGGCCAACGCATGAGCCAATTGAACAATTATCTAGCTTCCGCGGTATGCCAAATGTGACCGTATTGCGTCCTGGAGATGCAAACGAAGTGACTGCTGCCTGGAAAGTGGCTCTAGAATCAAAAGACCGTCCAACGTTATTAGCGCTAACACGTCAAGCGATTCCTGTTTTACCAAACTCGAAAGAACTAGCAAAGGAAAATGTCCAAAAAGGAGCTTACGTTCTTTCACCGGCACAGGATGAGGCGGAAGGTATCCTTCTTGCAACTGGATCTGAAGTCCAACTAGCTATGGGTGCACAAAAAGAATTGCGTGAAAAAGGTCATGATGTAGCGGTTGTTTCTATGCCGAGTTTAGAATTGTTTGAATTACAATCTGAAGACTATAAAGAAGCTGTTTTACCAAAAGATGTGAAAAAACGCGTTGCAGTTGAAATGGGTTCACCATTCGGCTGGGATCGTTATGTAGGTCCTGAAGGTAAAGTCATTGCATTGAACCGCTTTGGAGCAAGTGGTAAAGGCGAAGAAGTTGTTGAACATTTAGGCTTTACAGTTAAAAATGTAGTCAATGAATATTTATCTTTAGATTAAATAGTTAATCTTTGTTAAATAATCAGTAAAATTATTGGATTACAGCTGACCACCATTGTCAGCTGTTTTCTGTTCTAATTTACTGGTAAATGAATAAAATATTAGATAAATTTAATCTTCTATGTTTTAATTGTTATTGATTTTAGGTAAAATAATATTCGTGTATATATTTAAGTTATTTAATTATATTGGAATGGGAGTGAAGAAATATGAATTTAGGCTTAGCAATTTTTCTAATTATATTAGCATTGGTCGGAGGTCTAGCAGGGGGCTTTTTCCTAGCACGTCGATACATGATGAAATATTTTGAAGAAAATCCACCGATTGACGAAACAATGATTCGTACAATGATGCTTTCAATGGGGCAAAAACCATCAGAACGCAAGATTAATCAAATGGTCAATCAAATGAAGGCACAGTCAAAGAATAAGAATAAATAGTAGAGAAGAACGAACAGTAAATGAGTATTTTAAATGAGCTGTTCGTTTCTTTCAATTTTAATTAGAAATTGAAAGTAAATAGCTTGATAAAGAAGGTGCATCAATGGAAATATATAGGAAACTAGGTTGGTTTTTTAAAGATAAATGGAAATCGTATCTTGTTGCAATTATAGCTTTATTACTTGTAGCTTTTTTACAATTAATACCTCCACGTATCATTGGGATAGTTATTGATGAAATTGCGTTGAATATTATCACCACAAATTCATTAATTAAATGGTTAGTTATTTTATTGCTTACCGCAATTGCTCAATATATTTTAAGATATATTTGGCGTGTTAATATTTGGGGGAATGCTGCAAGACTCGAAAGAATTATGCGAAACCGCTTATATAAACACTTTACAAATATGGATAGTGAATTCTATCAAAAATATCGTACGGGAGACTTAATGGCACATGCGACAAATGATTTAAGGGCTTTACGTATGGTAGCTGGTGGCGGGATTGTTACAATGGCTGACTCTTTAAGTATCACGCTTATCACAATTACTGCAATGTTTATTGTCATTGATTGGCGTTTAACATTGCTTGCGATTATTCCATTACCGCTATTAGCAGTGGCTTCAAGATACTTAGGTAGAATGCTACATACTCGATTTAGAGGCGCACAAGATGCTTTTTCACAAATGAATAATAAAGTACAAGAAAGTCTCCAAGGAATCAAACGAATTAAGACATTTGGACAAGAAAAAGAAGATATTGAAGAATTTCATGACCAAACAGATAATATTGTTGATAAGAACCGAGAAGTTTATAAAATTGACTCACTTTTTGATCCCGTTTTAAATTTAATTATTGGTAGTTCTTATGTGATTGCAATTATTGTTGGTGGAAATTTAATATTAGATACACAAATATCTGTTGGGGAATTTGTAACTTTTATTAGTTATATTGGTATGCTTGTATGGCCAATGTTTGCGATCGGACGACTCTTTAATATTATCGAACGTGGATCTGCAAGTTATGAACGTATTGAGTTGTTACTAAATGAAAAAACGTCAATTGTCGAAAGAAAAGGCGCCCATAATGAACCACCGGTTGGCGATCTAGAATATAATATTAAATCATTTAAATATCCAAATAGTAACGAAATCGCTTTAGAAGATATTTATTTCAACATACCAAAAGGAAATACGCTTGGAATTGTAGGGAAAACTGGTGCAGGAAAAACAACCATCTTAAAATTATTGTTAAGAGATCATGATAACTATGATGGACAGATTAAGTTTGGAAATAAAGATATTCGAGACTATACATTAGATGCTCTATTAAAAAGTATTGGATATGTGCCTCAAGACACATTTTTATTTTCGACTTCAATTCGAGATAATATTCGATTTAGCGATCCAACACTTTCACAAGAAGAAGTTGAAAAAGCAGCTAAAATTGCGGATATTCATGATGATATCATAGAAATGCCAAATAGTTATGATACTCAAACTGGTGAACGAGGCGTGTCGCTATCTGGTGGTCAGAAGCAACGTGTTTCTATCGCCCGTGCTATCATCAAAAATCCAGAATTAATGATATTGGATGATTCTTTGTCAGCCGTTGATGCAAAAACAGAAGAAGAAATCCTCCGAGGGTTAAAAGAATTAAGAGACGATCAGACAACGATTATTATCGCACACCGTATTAGTTCTTTAATGCATGCGGATGAAATTATTGTCCTTGATGACGGTCGGATTACTGAACGTGGTACTCATGATGAATTAATTGAACAAGACGGCTGGTATAAAGAGATGTACAATAAGCAACAATTAGAAGAAGTTTTGCCAGAAACAGAAGAGGGTGAATAAGTATGGAAACAAAAATAGAAGAAGAAGAGAAGTATCGTTCGATACCTATTAAAGAACAGATGGTTACTTTAAAGCGTATCTTAAAATTTATTAAACCCCATATTAAACAATTTACTATCGCCATCTTACTTGTTATCTTTTTAGCTGTTGTAAATGCGATTCAACCTCGTGTTATTCAAACGTTTATCGATAATTATTTGGCAGTAGGGAGAGCTACACAGTCAACAGCCGTTATGTTTGGGGCTATTTATTTAGGATTAACGATTCTAAAAGCTACAGTAACCTTTTTTGAATTATATTTATTTAATATGGCTTCAGAAAAAACAATTCAAAATGTCCGTAATCAACTATTTGCAAAAGTCCATAGTTTAGGTATGAGATTTTTTGATAATACTTCTACTGGTTGGATAGTTACTCGCGTTACGAATGATACTGAAGCATTAAAAGACTTTTGGAATGTATTATTAAATATTACACAGAGTCTCCTAAGTATTCTGACAACTTTTGGAGCAATGCTTTTACTAGACTGGCAAGTTTCTTTATGGATTCTAGCGTTTGTTCCGATATTAGTCATTGTTACTCGATTCTACCAAGTCTATAGTTCTAAAACATATTCCGAAATGAAAAGTAAAAATAGTATGTTGAACACACAGTTAGCTGAATCAATTAACGGAATGTCAATCATTCAACAATTTAGACAAGAAGATCGTATGATTAAAGAATTTGAAGAAACAAATGATTCTTATTTCCAATCAAGATTCTCAATGACGAAAATTAATGCTATCTTGTTAAGTCCTGTCATTAATTTACTTTATACAGTAGCGGTAGTCGCTATTTTAGGGTTATTTGGTTATGATGCATTACAAGGACCAGTTGAGGTAGGAGTTATTTATGCTTTTACATCTTATGTGAACTTATTTTTCCAACCGTTAACTCGTTTGATGGATAATCTAAGTTTATTCCAAGATGGAGTCATCTCAAGTAGTAGAATACTTAAAGTAATGGATGATGATACTTACAACCCAGAACAAGAAGAAGTACAAGGACTAAATATTGAAGAAGCTAAAATAGAATTTAAAAACATCACATTTTCTTATGACGATGAGAATGATGTATTGAAAAATATCTCATTTACTGTAAACCCTGGAGAAACAGTCGCTTTAGTTGGTCATACAGGAAGTGGTAAATCTTCAATTATTAATCTCTTAATGCGTTTTTATGAATTTCAAGAGGGAGAAATTTTAATAGATGGTCAATCAATCAGGAAGTACCCAATACGGGAACTCCGAGATGAAATTGGCTTAGTTCTCCAAGATTCCTTTATGTTTTATGGAACAATCAAAGATAATATCCGGCTACTTGATGACACAATTACGGATGAAGAAATTATTCAAGCGGCTCAATTTGTCCAAGCAGATCGTTTCATTGAAAAACTACCAGGGAAATATGACCACAAAGTTGTAGAACGTGGCGCGAGCTTTTCAAGTGGTGAAAAGCAGCTTCTATCTTTTGCAAGTACAATCGTTAAAGATCCGAAAATCTTAATTTTAGATGAAGCAACAGCCAATATTGATACAGAAACAGAAGTATTAATTCAAGAAGGATTAAGTCGAATGCGTGCAGGTCGAACAACTGTAGCGATTGCTCATCGTTTATCTACAATTCGAGATGCAGACCAGATTCTAGTATTGGAAGCTGGAGAAATTGTAGAACGAGGAACACACGAGGAATTAATTGAACTTGGTGGTCGTTATAGCGAAATGTATGAATTGCAAAATTTAGATTATAGTAACAATATAGAAGAATCACTTAATTAATTAAAAAAAGACTCCTAGCTAACACATGCAAGTGTGTCGGCTATGAGTCTTTTTAAAATTTATTTTGGATCAATCGTTTCATCAAGTTCAGCAAAAGCTTGTTGTATTTTAGCTGAGTAGTATTGATTAATATCTTCAACACCATCTATCTTTCTTTTGATTTCAAAGGGTTGCCCAAATCTTACAATAGCTTTTTTTCGCATTAATAAATCTTTCATTGTCAAAGGACCAGAGTATACAGCTGGAACAATTTTACTTTTTCCTAAGCGAGCAATTGTTACGGCCCCACCTTTTAATTCTGTGGAATGCCGACTTCCAGAAGGAAAGACCATGACATTTAATTCATTATTTTTTAGATAATTTACAGGTGTTTTAATTGCACTAACACCAGGCTTATCTCGATTGACTGGGAAAGCATTAAGGTTTCGGATGATCCATCCTAAAACAGGAACCTTAAATAATTCTTGCTTAGCCATAAATGAGAATTTAAAAGGATAAGACATCACAGCGATGTAAATAGGATCTAAATAAGTACGATGGGGAGCAACAAGCACAAACTTTTCATCTGTAGGTAAGTTTTCTTTCCCTTCTACTTTAGTCTTTCCATTTAATATAAGTAATAAAAATTTGATTAAATTAAATACAAAATTGTAAAACAAAAGATCACCTTATCTTTAGTAAATGATAAGAATAGTATGCGTTAATTTTAATTAAAGTGCAAGTTTTATTTGATATTCTCTCTCGTGTTCGGTATAATATTTGACGGTGCGAATACACCAAAATTTCACTCGGTCGGATTGTTCAACTGTTGCTCCAATGCCAGGAGTTGTTTGAATATTTGAAGGTCGGGGACGAAAAAAACAAAAATGGAGGAATTTAAAATGGCAGTAGTAACTATGAAACAATTGTTAGAATCTGGTGTTCACTTTGGTCACCAAACACGTCGTTGGGATCCGAAAATGAAACCATATATCTTTACAGAAAGAAACGGTATTTACATCATTGACCTACAACAAACTGTACATGCTATCGAAGAAGCATACAAAGTTGTTCGTGAAATTGGTGAAAATGGTGGAGACATTCTATTTGTTGGTACGAAAAAACAAGCAGAAGAGTCTATTAAAGAAGAGGCTGAGCGTGCAGGAGTTCATTATATCAACCATCGTTGGTTAGGTGGAACAATGACAAACTGGGACACAATTAGCAAACGTATTAACTACCTAAAAGAATTAGAAGCAATGGAAGAAGACGGTACTTTTGACGTACTTCCTAAAAACGAAGTTAGCTTGTTAATGAAAGAAAGAGACAAATTACAACGTACACTTGGAGGAATTAAAGATTTATCTGGAACTCCAGACGCATTATTTGTTGTAGACCCTCGTAAAGAATATATCGCAGTTAACGAAGCAAACAAATTAGGAATCCCTGTAATTGCTATGGTTGATACAAATACAGATCCTGATAACATTGATTACGTAATCCCAGCAAACGATGACGCAATTCGTGCAATCAAATTGATTACTTCAGTAATGGCAGATGCATTTATTGAAGGAAATCAAGGTGAATCACAAACAGCTGGTGAAGAAAAATCACAATCAATTGAAGAAATGGTTGAAGCTGTAGAAGGCGACAACGAATAATTTCTTATTTATAATCAAATAAATAATTAAAAATATAATAACTTATCTTAAATCAGGAGGAATTACCTTGGCAGAAATTAAAGCAGCTCAAGTTAAAGAACTTCGTGACCGTACAGGCGCTGGAATGATGGATGCTAAAAAAGCGTTAGTTTCAGCAGACGGTGACATGGACAAAGCAACAGATATTTTACGTGAAAAAGGTGTCGCTACAGCAGCTAAAAAAGCAGATCGTATCTCAGCAGAAGGATTATCATACATCCATGTTGAAGGAAATACAGCTGCAGTTGTTGAAGTAAATAGTGAAACGGATTATGTTGCTAAAAACGAACAATTCCAAACATTAGTTAAAGACATTGCAAAAACAATTGCAACAAATAAACCAGCTTCTGTTGAAGAAGCTCAAGAGCTTGCAATGGAAAATGGCGACAAAATTAGTGACGCTATTACAAGTGCAATCACTACTATTGGTGAAAACATTACACTTCGTCGTTTCGAATTAGTTGAAAAAGAAGACGATGAAATCTTTGGTGCTTACGAGCACATGGGTGGAAGCATTTCAGTTTTAACTTTAATTGAAGGCGGAAGCGAAGAAGTAGCACGAAACGTTGCTATGCACGTTGCTGCATTGAATCCACAATATTTAGAACGTGAAGATGTCCCACAAGAGGTACGTGATCACGAATTAAATATTCTATCTGAACAAGCTAAAAACGAAGGTAAGCCAGAACATATTGTTGAAAAAATGGTTGAAGGTCGTTTAAACAAATGGTTAGGTGAAATCTCATTAGTTGACCAACCATATGTTAAAGATGGCGACAAAACTGTTCAAGAATATTTAAATGATAATAACGCTTCAATTAAATCATTCACTCGTCTAGAAGTTGGCGAAGGAATTGAAAAACGCGAAGAAGACTTTGCTGAAGAAGTTAGAAATCAAATGAACCTTTAATTTTTTAAAGATTTAGACAGGAGCGTCTAGCGTTCCTGTCTTTTTTTAGGTAATTTGGGAAGATGATCTCTCAAAGTATAAGAAAATCCCTGACAAATAAGTGACTCATTCTTTGAGATATGATAATATGAATATGTAAATCTAGGAGGACTAAAGATGGCAAAGCCTATATACAAACGGGTTATTTTAAAAATAAGTGGAGAAGCAATTGCTGGTGAAAAAGGCTACGGCATTGATCCAGCTACCATAAAAACCATCGCAGAAGAAATTAAAGAAGTACACGAATTAGGTGTAGAGCTTGCGATTATTGTAGGTGGTGGAAATATTTGGCGCGGTCAGACTGGAGAAGTAATGGGGATGGATCGTGCACAAGCAGATTATATTGGAATGCTTGCAACCGTAATGAATGGTTTAGCTTTACAAGATGGATTAGAGAGTTTAGAGGTCCCTACACGTGTACAAACAGCAATCAATATGGCTGAAGTAGCAGAACCATATATAAGAAGACGTGCTATTCGTCATCTGGAAAAAGGTCGTGTTGTCATATTTACTGGTGGCACAGGTAGTCCATACTTCTCAACAGACACTACAGCTGCGTTACGTGCTGCAGAAATTAATGCAGATGTTATAATGATGGCTAAGAACAATGTTGATGGAGTATACTCAGCGGATCCAAATATTGATAAAACAGCAACTAAATATGAAGAATTAACGTATCTTGATGTCATTAATAAATCACTTAATGTAATGGATATAACTGCATCTTCACTAAGTATGGATAATGAAATCCCGCTTGTGGTTTTTAAACTTAACGAAAAAGGTAACATTAAAAAAGTCGTCCTTGGTGAAAAAATCGGAACAAATATTAGGGGGAAATAAAATGAGTCAACAAGTAATTAGTAATACACAAAAAAACATGGAAAATGCACTTCAATCTTTCACACGTGAATTAGGAAGTATCCGTGCAGGCCGTGCTAATGCTAGTTTATTAGATGGTATTATGGTTTCATATTACGGAGCCAATACACCATTAAACCAATTAGCTCAAATTTCAGTACCTGAAGCACGTATGATTGTTATTACGCCTTATGATAAAAATATTTTAGAGGATATTGAAAAAGCCATTAACAAATCTGATATTGGTATCACACCATCAAATGATGGTTCAATTATCCGTCTGGTTGTTCCACAATTAACAGAAGAACGTCGTCGTGAAATAGCTAAACAAGTTGGCGAAGAAGCTGAAAATGCTAAAGTAGCTATTCGAAATATTCGTCGTTCTGCTATTGATGAACTGAGAAAGTTAGAAAAAAATGGCGAGCTTTCACAAGATGAGTTACGTCGTTTTGAAACTGAAGTACAAAAGTTAACAGATGAAGCTGTAAAAAATGCAGATACTTTAGCTGCAGAAAAAGAAAAAGAGATTATTGAAGATTAATTTCTACATCTTTTTGAAAGTTAAAGAAGTTATTTTATTATAAGTTAAAACAAATCCGCTAGAACACTATTTGTTTTAGCGGATTTTATACGTATTTTAGAATGACACTTATTATAAAACGATCACACTTCTAACGTCTTTCGAAATCCTCACTCATCATCGAGATTTTTCTTAATAGATATGGTAGTTAGTAGAGATTTTCAATATAATAGAATATAGTAAAAAACTTGAGGAGTGTAATAATGAGTAGTAATAGCTCTACCCAGAATATCCAAAATGAACCAGTTCCAAAGCATGTAGCCATAATTATGGATGGAAATGGTCGCTGGGCTCAAGAAAAAGGCTTAGATCGATCTGAAGGACACAAAGAAGGTGTCGAAGCTATTCGTCGAGTCGCATTGAGTGCAAACGAACTTGGTGTTAAAGTATTAACACTATATGCTTTTTCAACTGAAAATTGGAAGAGACCAATAAAAGAAATTCAATATTTAATGGCTTTACCTGGTCAATTTTTTAAAAGATTTATCCCAGAGCTAAATGAAAATAATGTAAAAGTTACAATTACAGGTTTTGAAAAACGTGTACCAGATTTTACAAGACGCGCAATTTACCAAGCAGTAGAAGAAACAAAAGAGAATACAGGTATGGTTTTAAATTTTGCCTTTAATTATGGGGGAAGAGCTGAAATCGCACAGTCTGTGCGAGAGATTGCACAAGAAGTAGCTGAGGGCAATATAAAACCAGACGCTATTGATGAAGAAATGATCGCTTCACATTTACTTACGGCACAACTTGGAGAGCTACAAGATGTAGATTTTTTAATTCGCTCAAGTGGTGAAAAGCGATTAAGTAATTTTTTACTTTGGCAAAACGCTTATAGTGAATTTTACTTTACTTCAGAATATTGGCCAGACTATAATGAAAAATTATTTGAACAGGCTATTTCTGAATATCAACGTAGAAACCGTAGATTTGGGGGAGTATAGTCTGCGGGATGTTTAAAACCCAAGGGAGGGAACTATTTTGCGCCAACGCGTAATCACTTCTATTGTCTTACTAGTTGTACTTGTTCCAGCAATTATCATAGGTGGTTGGCCTTTTAATATTGTGATGGGACTGATTGCACTATTAGGAAGTATAGAATTAATTCACATGGCAAAGATCAGTCGAAAACTTTTGCCGTCAATTGTTACATATATTGGCACGTTATCTATTGTATTTTTTGATTATATCGCGGTATATTTACCCGACACTTGGAGTAATGGATTTATTCCGATTTTCTCATTAATGTTTTTATTAATCGGAACAGTCACTATCCGAGAATATGATTTTACTAAAGCTGGAATTTCTGCATTAACAATGTTTTATGTAGGACTAGGGGGTTATGCAGCAATCACCATTCGCGAAGCAAATCTAGCCTTATTTCTATTTATATTATTAATTACAATTAGTACAGATGTTGGAGCTTATTTTATAGGATCCTTAATTGGTAAAAATAAACTTGCTCCATTATTATCTCCAAATAAAACAGTAGAAGGTTCAATTGGAGGAATCATTTCGGCGTTAATTATGGCTGCTATTTATTTAAACTTTTTTAACTTCCATTATTCGGATGGTATCATGCTTTTGGTGGCAGGAGTTTTATCTGTTACCGGACAATTCGGAGATTTATTGGAATCTAGCTTAAAGAGACATTTTGCAGTAAAAGATTCAGGAAATATCTTGCCTGGACATGGTGGGATCTTGGATCGATTTGATAGTGCATTATTTACACTAAGTATGGCTTTTATTTTAGGAATTGTTTAATCAAAATAAATTGACTTGTAGAATAGAAAGTTAGAAAGGAGTTGTATTCTATGCAAGCAATATTAGCTTTTATACTAGTTTTTGGGATAATTGTTATTGTACATGAGTTTGGACATTTTTATTTCGCAAAAAAATCGGGTATTTTAGTACGTGAATTTGCGATTGGCATGGGACCAAAATTATTTCAAACGCATAGAAATGAAACAACTTATACGATTCGTGTGTTACCATTAGGTGGTTATGTACTGATGGCAGGCTATGAGGAAGAAGAGGATATCCGCTTAGGCATGCCTGCGTTATTGTCACTTGATGAAAATGAAAAAGTTACTGAAATTGACTTAAGTGACAATCCTGTACAAACATCGGGTGTACCTATTGATGTTTTGGATTATGATTTTGATGAAGAGCTATACATCAAAGGAAATATGGCTGGAGACACTGAAGAAGTTGTGACTTATTCAGTGAACGAAAATGCTATTATTGTTAAAGAAGAGGGTACAAGATTACAAATAGCCCCGGCAAATCGACAGTTTCCAAACGCACCATTATTGAACCGTATTTTGACGAATTTCGGAGGGCCTTTAAATAACTTTATTCTTGCAATTATCGCATTCATTTTATTGGCTTTCATGCAAGGTGGTATTCCTACTTCAGAACCTATTGTAGGGAATATTAGTGAAAATACACCTGCGGCCGAAACAAGATTAGAAACAGGAGATCGTATTCTTTCTATTGAAAATGAAGAAGTTTCTACATTTGTAGAGATGGTTCAAATTGTCGGACAACATCCAAATGAAGAACTGACTTTCGAAATACAAACGCCAGAAAACGAAACATATACCGAAATGATTACACCTGCCTTAGAAACAGCAACAGATGGATCACAAGTAGGGCGGATCGGTGTAGAAGTTTACATGGAAACATCATTTATTGATAAAATTACTTTTGGATTTACCGAAACGTGGAACACCATCAAAGTTGTTTTCCAAAGCATCGTAATGCTGTTTACCGGGCAATTTACGATAAATGATTTAGGTGGTCCAGTGGCTATTTTTGAGATTACTGGTGAAGTTACTAGAACATCTGGTTTAATTGGTATTGTCAGTTTTATCGGTCTTCTAAGCGTAAATTTAGGGTTGATGAATTTACTACCAATTCCTGCACTAGATGGCGGGAAGCTTCTATTAAATATTATTGAGGGAATTCGTGGGAAACGAATTAGCGAAGAAAAAGAAGCAATGATTAACTTAATAGGTGTGGTATTATTAGTAGTACTCATGCTTGTAGTAACTTGGAACGATATTCAAAGATTCTTTTTAAACTAATAAGGGGATTATAAATAATCTCTTAACGCATATAGAAAAACTTACGCTTCTGCTTCGTTCTATTATACAGAACTCGCAATCAGCGAGTTTTTCTTAACTAATGAAAATGAACATAAAGGAGTTTGATACTTAATGAAACAGTCCCAAATTTTTATTCCAACATTACGAGAAATACCAAGTGATGCTGAGGTAGCTAGTCATCAATTGATGCTTCGTGCGGGCTTTATTCGTCAAATATCTGCAGGGATATACACATATATGCCATTAGCATGGCGTGTCATCAAAAAAATCGAAAATATTATTCGTGAAGAATTAGATGCTGTTGGTGGTACAGAGATGATGTTGCCAACTTTAATTCCTGCTGACTTATGGCGCGAATCTGGTCGTTATGATACGTATGGTCCTGAAATGATGGAACTTAAAGACAGACACGATCGTGATTTTTTATTAGGGCCAACGCATGAAGAGACTTTTACAAAATTAGTCCGTGATGACATTAAGTCTTATAAAAAATTACCTCTTCATTTGTATCAAATTCAAACTAAATATCGTGATGAAAAGCGTCCAAGATTTGGTTTGTTGAGAAGTAGAGAGTTCTTAATGAAAGATTCATATACATTTCATGATTCCTATGATAGTTTAGATGATATGTATAGTGATATCTGGAAAGCTTATGATAATATCTTCACTCGTATTGGTTTAAATTACCGTTCCATTATTGCAGATGCTGGTGCGATGGGTGGTAGAGAATCTATTGAATTCATTGCGATTTCCGATGTTGGAGAAGATACCATCGCCTATTCAACAGATAGTGGCTATGCAGCCAATATAGAAATGGCAAGTAGCAAATTTAAAGAACGTACAAATACAGAAGTTCAACTACAAAGTGAACTGATAGATACACCAGAAACAACAACGATTGAAGCTCTAGCAGAATTATTATCTGTAAATAAAGCAAAGATTTTTAAAAGTGTACTACTTGTTGCAGATGGTGAACAACCTGTGATGGCAATTGTTCGTGGAGACCATGACGTTAATGAAATTAAAGTTCGTATGGCCATTGGCGCTGAAACGATTGAACAGGCTACAGATGAGCAGATCGCACAACTATTTAATGGGATTCCAGCAGGTTATGTTGGTCCAATTGACGCACCTGAAGATGTTACGATTATTGCTGATCTATACGTGAAAAATATGGTCAATGGTGTAGCAGGTGCAAACCAAGTAGATAAACATTATATTAACGTTAATCCAAACCGTGATTTTGAGCCAAAAGAATATTCAGACATTCGTATGGTCCAAGAAGGTGATCCATCGCCAGATGGTCAAGGGACTCTTGAATTCACAACTGGAATAGAAATTGGACATATTTTCAAATTAGGGACTCGTTTCAGTGAAACAATGGATGCCACTGTTCTAGACCAAAACGGTAAACCTGTTCCAATTATTATGGGAAGTTATGGTATCGGGATTAGTCGTTTGTTATCTGCGATTTCTGAACAGAATTTAGACGACAAAGGGCTCGTATGGCCATCTTCTGTGGCACCATTTGATGTGCATATTATTCCAATCAATTATAATAATGAACATCAAAAAGCTTTAACAGATGAATTAAATGAGATATTTACCAATGAAGGTTACGAAGTCTTAATTGACGATCGAAAAGAAAGACCAGGCGTTAAATTCACAGACGCTGAATTGATTGGTATACCTATTCGGATTACAGTTGGTAAAAAAGCTGAAGATGGTATTGTAGAAGTTTCTATCCGTCGCACAGGTGAAATGATAGAAACACGTAAAGAAGAGATTATTGATACAATTTCTATTTTAAAATCTACACAAGATAATAATTAATGATGAAATTTATTTAAATATTGACTAGAAAAGGAGCCAGCAAGTTATAAGACTGCCTCCTTTTCTTTCATGTAGTATCTTTTTGAAGAAGGAAGGGTAATGATGGCTAAAGATCCACAAGCATTATTTCAAACATTATTACAACAAATAAAACTATTACCTAATGAGAACGAAACAGATTATTTAAATCATGGGGAAATTAAATCTGTTAAAGTGTATCGTAATGAAAAGAAATGGGCATTTCATTTTTTATTTGATGAAATATTACCATATGATTTATTTCAAAAATTTGAACAAGCATTAAAAATTGCTTTCTCAAAAATCGCTACTATCGATTTAACAATTGAAACTAAAAATCCAAAAATCAATCAACAGTTGATTAGTGATTATTGGTTATATGTTTGCCAAAATAGCAGAGTAGATTCACCTATTTGTAATCAATTATTTAAAACAAGTACACCTGTTACAAAAAACAGTAAGGTTATTTTTTATATTGAACATGAAGTAACTTTATCAAAATTTAGTGAAGAGTTCTTCCCACCAATTGTTGAACAATATAAAAAAATTGGTTTTCCAAGTGATTTGCGCATTATTCCTGAAGTGGATGAAAATGCAGCAGAAGAAGTTACAAAAGCAGTTATGGAAAAAAATGAATCTGAAAATGCAATTCTTACAAAGAAATTAACTGAAAAACACCAACAAAATGAACGAAATGGAACAAACGGTGGAGCTGCCGCCAATGGACCAGTAAAGATTGGACGTAATATTTCACAAAACACTCCAATTATGCAAATGAAAGATATTTTAGATGAAGAACGAAGTGTTGTGGTTGAAGGTTATGTATTTGATGTCGAAATTAGAAAATTAAGATCTGAACGAGAATTAATGATTGTTAAAATGACCGATTATTCATCTTCTTTAACTGTTAAGAAGTTCTCAAATAATGAGACAGATGAAGCGATATTTGCAAACATAAAACCTGGAATGTGGCTAAAAGCTCAAGGATCGATTCAAGAAGATACCTACAGCAACGAGTTAGGTATGATGGCTCAAAGTATACAAGAAACTTTCCATGAATCTCGAAAAGATCAAGCACCTGAAGGAGAGAGAAGAATTGAACTTCATGCGCATACGAATATGAGCATGATGGATTCCACCATTCATGTTGAAGATTTAGTAGAAACAGCTGCTAAATGGGGACATGAAGCAGTAGCTATTACGGATCATGCGGGAGTATATTCTTTCCCAGATGCTTACAAAGCAAGTAAAGAGCATGATATACAAGTTATTTATGGGTTAGAAGCGGATCTTGTTAACGATGGTGTGCCTATTGCATTGAATGATGCAGATATTGACTTAAACGAAGCTACTTATGTCGTTTTTGACGTGGAGACAACAGGTCTATCTGCAATTTACGATTCGATTATTGAATTAGCTGCAGTCAAGATGTATAAAGGAAACGTCATTGAGGAGTTTCAAGAGTTTATTGATCCAGGAGTAGAGCTTTCCAGTTTTACTACACAATTAACAGGCATCACAACTGAAATGGTAAAAGGTTCAAAACCAGAAGAACAAGTACTAGCGGAATTTCAGGAATTTACAAAAGATACAATTTTAGTTGCGCATAACGCTCAATTTGATATCGGCTTTATTAACAAAGGCTACGAAAAGAATAATTTGCCTGTTTACCCACAACCAGTAATAGATACGTTGGAACTTTCCCGATTTTTATACCCGCAATTTAAAAGTTTTGGTTTAAGTGCTTTAGCCAAGCGTTTTGATGTCGTTTTAGAACAACATCATAGGGCTATTTATGATGCGGAAACGACGGGGCGCCTACTGGATATATTTTTAAAAGATTTAATGAGTGAATATGAGATTACAAATTTAAACCATATGAATGATTATATTGGGCAAGGAGACAGCTATAAACGTTCACGCCCAACGCATGCTACATTACTCGTTTCTTCTGATGAAGGATTAAAGAACTTATACCATTTAGTATCCATTGGACTAACAGAATATTTCTATCGAACACCACGTATTCCTCATCGCGTATTAAAAGAATACCGAAATGGAATTTTAGTAGGTAGTGGTTGTGCAGATGGCGATGTTTTCACCGCAATGATGCAAACAGGTTATGATGAAGCTAAAGATTTAGCTAGAAAATATGATTTCTTAGAGGTTATGCCAAAAGAAGCTTATCTCCATTTAAAAGAACGCGAGCTTGTAAAGAGCGAAGAAGATTTAGAAGAAATCTTGACAAACATCGTAAAATTAGGAGAAGAATTAGATATTCCAGTAGTTGCTACTGGAAATGTTCACTACTTAAATCCTGAAGATTCTATCTATCGAGAAATTATTCTAAAATCGATTAACCAAAGTAATACACAAGATACGTTGCATCCAAAAGTTCATTTTAGAACAACGGATGAAATGTTAGAGGCTTTTGCATTTTTAGGGGAAGAAAAAGCTAAAGAAATTGTGGTTACAAACACTCAAAAAATTAAAGGGATGATCGACCCTGAAATTGCCCCTATTAAGTCAAAGTTATATACACCAAAATTAGAAGGTGCAGAGGATGAGATCCGAAAAATCACTTACAATAAAGCAAAAGAATTGTATGGGGAAGATTTACCAGAGATTGTTGAAGCACGTATTGAAAGAGAATTAGAGAGTATTATTGGTAACGGCTTTGCGGTCATTTATTTAATCTCCCAAAAATTAGTAGATAAAAGTAATCAAGATGGTTACTTAGTTGGTTCTCGTGGTTCCGTAGGTTCTAGTCTGGTAGCTACATTAACTGGAATAACAGAAGTAAATCCTTTATCACCACATTATCGTTGTAAATCTTGTCAGTATCATGAGTTTTTTGATGATGGATCTGTTGGTTCTGGTTTTGACTTACCGCAAAAAAATTGTCCTGAATGTGGAGAGCCACTTATTGCCGATGGTCATGATATACCTTTTGAGACCTTCTTAGGCTTTAAAGGAGATAAAGTTCCTGATATTGATTTGAACTTCTCTGGTGAATATCAATCAAAAGCGCATGACTATACAAAAGAATTATTTGGCGAGGACTATGTATATCGTGCCGGAACGATCGGAACAATTGCTGAAAGAACTGCCTTTGGACACGTTAAAGGTTACGAAGGAGATATGCAACTAAACTATCGTCGCGCAGAAGTTGATCGTCTTGTTAAAGGTATTACAGGTGTTCGTCGAACAACTGGTCAGCACCCAGGCGGTATTATTGTTATTCCAGATGATATGGATGTTTATGATTTTACACCCATTCAGTATCCAGCAAACGATCAAGAGTCTGAATGGTATACAACGCATTTTGATTTCCATTCAATTGAAGATAATGTTTTAAAACTTGATATCTTAGGACATGATGATCCAACAATGATTCGCATGCTTCAAGATTTATCAGGCATTGACCCAAATGATATTCCTCTAAATGACCCAGATGTTATGGCGTTATTTAAAGGAACAGAAGTATTAGGTGTAACCACTGAACAAATTTATTCAAAAACAGGGACCCTTGGTGTTCCAGAATTTGGTACTCCATTTGTTCGTGAAATGCTTGAACAAACGAAACCAGAAACTTTTTCAGAATTATTGCAAATATCTGGACTATCTCACGGGACGGATGTGTGGCTTGGAAATGCTCAAGAATTGATTCGAAATTATGATATTCCACTATCTGAGGTTATTGGTACTCGTGATGATATTATGGTTTACCTCCAATATAAAGGAGTAGAGGATAGTTTAGCCTTTAATATTATGGAATATGTTCGTAAAGGACGTGGCATCCCTGAAGAATGGCAAGCTGAGATGCGAGCGAACGATGTTCCAGAATGGTACATTGAATCGTGTCTTAAGATCAAATATATGTTCCCGAAAGCTCACGCAGCAGCTTATATTATTATGGCATTGCGTATTGCGTACTTTAAGGTTCATTATCCAATTTATTATTATGCAACGTTCTTTTCGATTCGTGCGAAAGACTTTGATCTAACTGCGATGACAGGCGGTAAATCTGTCCTTAAAGCAAAAATCGAAGAGATTTACAATAAAGGATTAGAAGCTACATCAAAAGAAAATACACTCGTTGTAACGCTTGAAGTTGCAAATGAAATGTTAGAACGTGGGTATGACATTAAGATGGTTGATTTAAATAAATCTGATGCTAGACACTTTATTATTGAAGGAGATTCATTAATTGCTCCATTCCGTGCAGTTCCTTCATTAGGCTCTAACGTCGCGAAACAAATTGTAACTGCAAGAGAAGAAAGTGACTTTTTATCTAAAGAAGATCTTGCTAAAAGAGGAAAAGTCAGTAAAACAGTGATGGAATATTTAGAAATTAACAATGTCGTTTCTCATCTTCCAGATGAGAATCAACTTTCATTATTTGATTTTTAAGAAGTGAAAATGCAACTGTATTTTAAAAAAATACAGTAGACTGTTCAAGCTTTTTATATAGGGCAGACGGTTTGCATTATCCTTTCATTCGTGGTATTATTGCACGGTAGTAAAGATCGAACTTGTAGAAGAGTGAGCCAATTTTTTGGCTCACTCTTTTTGCCGAAATACTATCAGAGTTAAAATTGTAGAAAAATATCTAAAGAGGTGACAAAATGAACACAGTTGAGTTAGTTGGGGATATCGTTAAACCAATCGCAGAAGAAAAAGGCTTCCGAGTGGTTGACATTGAATATGTTAAAGAAGGAAAAAATTGGTTTTTGCGTATCTATATTGATAAGCCAGGTGGCGTCGATTTAAATGACTGTGCAATGTTCAATGAATTAGTGAGTGAACAAATGGATGCACTAGAGCCAGATCCTATTCCATATGCTTATTATTTGGAAGTTTCTTCTCCAGGTGCTGAAAGACCATTAAAAACAGAAGAAGATTTTGAGTTAGCTGTAGGTCGCTACATTCATGTCTCTCTTTTTGAACCCGTTGAAAAAAATAATGTTTATGAAGGCACATTAAAAGAATTGACAGATGACAATATGGTGCTCTCAGTAAAAGATAAAAATAAAACAAAAGATGTCGAATTAAAACGAACAAATATTTCTAAAGCGCGTTTAGCGATTGAATTTTAAAATAGGAGCGAATAAAAATGAGTGATGCATTAGTAGCGGCATTTGAATTACTGCAGTCTGAAAAAGGAATCTCAGCAGAAGTTATTCAAGAAGCATTAGAATCTGCATTAGTTTCAGCTTATAAAAAAGAATATGGAACTTCACAAAATGTGGAAGTTAAATTTGATACAAAAACTGGAAATATTACAGTTTATCAAATAAAAGATGTTGTTGAAGAGGTAGAGAACGAAAATTTACAAATCTCTTTAGAGGATGCAAAAGAGAAGAATTTTGCTTATGAAGTAGGCGACAAAATTCGTTTTGAAGTAACTCCTAAAGATTTTGGACGTTTAGCTGCTTCAACTGCAAAGCAAGTAGTTACTCAGCGTTTGCGCGAAGCAGAGCGCTCAGTCATCTATCAAGAATACATTCAATATGAAGATGATTTAATGACAGGGATTGTTGAACGTCAAGATAATAATTATGTATTCATTAACTTAGGAAAAGTTGAAGCGGTTATGTCAGATAGGAATCAGATTGAGGGCGAAGTTTACAAAGCACATGATCGTATCAAGGTGTATGTAAATAACGTTCAGGATTCATCTAAAGGACCACAAGTCTTTGTCAGTCGTACACATCCTAATTTGATTAAACGCTTGTTTGAACAAGAAGTTCCTGAAATTTATGATGGTGTCGTTGAAATTATGTCTATTGCTCGTGAAGCTGGTGACCGCTCAAAACTTGCTGTCTATTCTCATGATGAAAATGTAGATGCTGTCGGTACCTGTGTCGGTCCTAAAGGTATTCGTGTTCAAGCTATCGTCAATGAATTAAATGGTGAGAACATGGATATTGTCGAATGGGATGAAGATCCTGTTGTATTTATCAAAAATGCGTTAAATCCAGCAGATGTCATCGATGTTTATATTGATGAAGAAGAACGAGAATGTGTGGCTGTTGTACCAGATATGCAACTATCTCTGGCAATCGGCCGTCGCGGTCAAAACGTAAGACTTGCAGCACGCTTAACAGGATATAAAATCGATATTAAATCAGAAAGCGAATTTGATCCAGAAGAGTATGCTCAATTAGAAGCTGAAAAAGATATCGCAGAAGATAGGGATGAAATTGAAATTTCCTCTGACCTCTCTGTTGAACCAGTCTTGGATGAGTCAGAAGAATTTTTCGATTCATTAGATGAGATGACGGAAGAAGCAGATCCAGAAGAAATCGAAGATACCGAAGACTTTTTTGATATCTTTGATGACCAACATAATGAAGATACACCAATGGAAACAACTGCTTTAGAAACAGATGAAGATACACCTAGAGAAGATGAACAAGTCACTGAAGAATTAGCAGATGAAAATTTAGAAGCAGACTTAGAACCTGATTTGGAAGTTGAAGAAGATCCATCTGTAAATAAAGAATATATAGTAGATGAAGAACCAGATTTAGCTCCAAATGATGACCCAGAGTTAGAAGAAGTTTATGATGAAGAGGTTGAACCAGATTTGATCGCTGATTTAGATCAAGAATTGGAAGATAGCCCTGAAGCAGATATTGAAATTTCTCGGGAAGTTTCTGAAGAGCTTGAAGAAATTGATGAAGAATTAGAAGATGAAGATAAATAGAATAAAAAATTAATATGAGGTGGGTGGACATGGCAAAAAATAAAGTCCCAATGCGAAAATGCGTTGTTACTGGCGAAATGAGACCAAAAAAAGAAATGGTTCGAATCGTAAAAACAAAAGAAAATGAAATATTTATAGATGAAACAGGTAAAAAAAATGGACGTGGTGCTTATGTATCACTGGACGCAGAAGTAATTCAGCAAGCTAAAGCTAAAGATATATTAAGTGGTGTCCTAAAAACCAATGTTACAGATGAATTTTACGATGAACTCCTCGCACATGTTAATTACCGCATCGCTCGAATAGAAATTATGAAGCAAAATGAACAATAAACAAAAAGCACTAAATTTGCTAGGTCTTGCAATACGCGCAAGACAGCTGGAAAGTGGTAGTCCTACTGTATTAGATGCCATTAGAAAGCAAAGAGCACAATTAGTCATTATTGCAGAAGATGCTAGTCCAAACACAAAAAAGCAATTTTTAGATAAATGTGATTTTTATAAAATACCTTCTTATGTTATGTTTTCCAAAGATGAGATTTCAAAAGCCATTGGAAAAGAAAGGACGGTATGTGCGTTCACAGATAACGGATTTGCACAATCCTTTAAAAAATTGCTATAAAAGAACAGAAAGGTGATTGTATGAGCAAAAAACGTGTCTATGAATTTGCTAAAGAATTAAATATTGAAAGTAAAGAGGTTTTAGATAAAGCTAAAAGCTTAGGAATTGAGTATGGAAGTCATATGTCTTCGATGGAAGATGACGAGATGAACCGAGTAAAACAAAGTTTGCAACAATCTTCTCAATCAAAACCTAAGAAAAATACTTCTCCCAAAAAAGAAGGAGCTCAAAATAAATCTCAACAAAACCAAAAGAAACAAAATAATCAAAATAACCAAAATAATCAGAAACAACAAAGAAAACAAAATAATCAAAGAAATAAAAATCAAAAACAACAAAACAATAAGCAACAAACGAATAAACAGCAAAATAATAAAAAACAAAATAAAACAGATAATAAACGTAAAGTAGCTAAACGTACAACCAATGAGCAAGAACGTGCAGAATTACGTAAGCAAAGTGCTGGAGGGAGACGTAATAAAGGTAGACGTTTCCGTGGAACACGTGGTGGTCCAGCAGGCAGTAAGAGACGCCAAGGACGTAGCAGAAACCAAGAGCAACAACAAAGAGTAAGCAAAAAACCATTACCAGAAACAGTAGAATATACTGAAGGGATGACAATTGCTGAAATTGCACAAAAAATACACCGTGAACCTGCTGAATTAGTGAAAAAATTGTTCATGGATGGTGTTGTAGCTACCCAAAACGATTCGCTAAGTAAAGATGTTATTGAAGTATTATTACTGGACTACGGTGTTGAACCAATTGAAAAAGTTGAAGTAGATGTTGCAGATCTTGATACGTACTTTGAACAAGAAGTCGATGAAGATAAATTAGTCAAACGTGCTCCAACAGTTACAATTATGGGACACGTTGACCATGGTAAAACGACTTTATTAGATACTTTACGTGATGCGAGTGTTACTCAAAGTGAAGCGGGTGGAATTACTCAGCATATCGGAGCATATCAATTAGAAGTTGATGGTGAAACGATCACTTTCCTAGATACTCCAGGACATGCGGCGTTTACAACAATGCGTGCACGTGGGGCGGATGTAACAGATATTGCGATTATCGTAGTAGCTGCAGATGATGGTGTTATGCCTCAAACAGTTGAAGCTATTAACCATGCGAAAGCAGCGGATGTTCCAATTATTGTTGCAGTTAACAAAGTTGATAAACCAGCAGCAGATCCTGACCGCGTTAAACAAGAATTGTTAGAATATGAACTTGTTCCTGAAGAATGGGGCGGAGATACAATTTTCGTTGAGATCTCTGCATTATTCAATCAAAATATTGATGAATTGTTAGAAATGATTCTTTTAGTTGCAGAAGTCGCTGAATTAACAGCAGATCCAACTGGGTTAGCAGTCGGTAGCGTATTAGAAGCACGTCTTGACCGATCTAAAGGACCTGTGGCAACATTACTTGTTCAAAATGGTACGTTAAAACAAGGAGACTCAATTGTTGTGGGTACGACTTATGGCCGTATTCGTACAATGATTAACGATAAAGGACAACAAATTGAAGCGGCAGGTCCATCTACACCAGTAGAAATTACAGGACTAAACGCAACACCAAATGCTGGAGATCAATTTGTAGTATTTGAAGATGAGAAAACAGCTCGTCAAATTGCTGAAACTCGTTCAGATGAAGCCGTTGAAGAACAACGTCAATCTGTTAACAAAGTGACTTTAGAAAATCTTTTCGATAGCTTAGAAGAAGGCGATCTAAAAGAAGTTAATATCATTGTTAAAGGTGATGTTCAAGGGTCTGTTGAAGCACTTGTTGGAAGTTTAGAGAAAATTGAAGTAGATGGTGTTCGAATTAATGTTGTTCATACAGGTGTTGGTGCTATTAACGAAACAGATGTTACTTTAGCAGCAGCAAGTCATGGAATCATTATTGGATTTAACGTACGTCCTACTCCTCAAGCTTCTGAAAATGCAAAATCAGAACAAGTTGAAATGAGAACTTATCGTGTCATTTATGACGCAATTGATGAACTTGAAGCAGCAATGAAAGGAATGCTTGATCCAGAATATGAAGAACAAGTTACAGGACAAGCAACAGTTCGTGAAACATATAGTGTATCAAGAATTGGAACTATTGCAGGTGCTTTAGTAAATAATGGCGTTATAAAACGTACAAGCTCGATTCGTTTAATTCGTGATGGTATTGTGGTTCATGAAGGTGAACTAGGAAGCTTACGTCGTTTTAATGATGACGTTCGTGAAGTTCAAAATGGTTACGAATGTGGATTTACAATTGAAAACTATAATGATATTAAAGTAGACGATGTTATTGAAGCATATGAAATGGTAGAAATAGAAAGACAATAATCATTTATAATGTAGGTGAAAATACATGGCAAATTATAGAGTAGGTAGAGTGTCACAAGAGATTCTAAAAGAAGTAAATGATATTCTTATGAATACCGTTCGTGATCCACGAGTTGAAGGGATCACAATTACTGATGTTGATTTAACGGGTGATCTTCAACAAGCGACTATTTTCTATAGTACACTTGAGACAGATGATCAAACTAAAAAAGAAACGCAAGCTGGTTTAGATAAAGCTACAGGCCTTATTCGTAAAGAATTAGGTAGTCGTTTAACGACTTATCACACACCGGAGCTTGGGTTCAAAAGAGACGAATCTGTAGAATACGGAAATCGAATTGATCAGTTGCTCAATGAACTAAAAAATGAAGATAATTAAATTGATGAAATTAGAAATCCTGATGGGAATTAACTTTCTCATCAGGATTTTTAAGTTTAAATAGAAATATTAAAGAATAGAGGAAATAACTTAAATGATGAATGTTACAGATGTAAGTTTACGTTTCTCAGATCGTACGTTATTTGAGGAAGTAAATTTAAATTTCACTCCTGAAAATTGTTATGGCGTTATTGGTGCCAATGGTGCAGGAAAATCAACTTTTTTAAAAATACTAACCGGTGAAATTGAGCCGTCAACTGGAACAGTTGACCTAGCTCCTGACGCACGTATAGCAACTCTAAAACAAGACCACTACGCCTATGAAGAATATACCGTAATGAACACCGTTATTATGGGACATCAACGTCTTTACGATGTGATGAAAGAAAAAGATTCTTTATACATGAAACCCGATTTTTCTGATGAAGACGGAATTCTCGTTGCGGAATTAGAAGGAGAATTCGCTACCTTGAATGGATGGGAAGCAGAACCTGAAGCGATTGATTTACTTGAAGGTTTAGGTATTTCTTCTGAATTGCATGGCCAAAAAATGAGTGAATTAAATGGCGGAGATAAAGTAAAAGTACTACTAGCGCAAGCTTTGTTTGGCGAACCAGATATTTTGCTATTAGATGAACCAACAAACGGTTTAGACACAAAATCTATCGCATGGTTGACTGAATTTTTAATCGATTTTCAAAATACAATCGTTGTTATTTCTCATGACCGACACTTCCTAAACAACGTGTGTACCCATATGGTGGATGTCGATTTTAAAAAGATTAAACAATATGTAGGAAATTATGATTTTTGGTTAGAATCGAGTCAACTGGCAGCAAAACTACAAGCGGATCGAAATAGTAAAAAAGAAGAAAAAATTAAAGAATTACAAGAATTTATTGCTCGATTCAGTGCAAATGCTTCTAAATCTAAGCAAGCGACATCTCGTAAAAAACAATTAGAAAATATTACATTAGAAGACATTCAACCTTCATCACGACGTTATCCTATGGTGCACTTTAAGCCAGAACGTGAAATAGGTAATGAATTATTACATGTTGAGAATGTTTCAAAAACGATAGATGGGAAAAAAGTTTTAGATAATATTAGTTTTCGTTTAAATAAAAATGATAAAACGGCTTTTACAAGTTTGAATGACACATCAATTACAACGCTCTTTAAAATAATAATGGGTGAAATGGAACCAGATAGTGGTACAGTTAAATGGGGAGTAACAACTTCTCAAGCTTATCTACCAAAAGATAACTCGGAAGAATTTTCTAATGGTCAACTGACGATTATTGATTGGTTACGTCAATATGCGTCGAAAGAAGAAAGTGACAATACTTTTTTACGTGGTTTTTTAGGGCGTATGTTGTTTTCAGGTGAAGAAGTCATGAAAGAAATTTCAGTTTTATCTGGTGGAGAAAAAGTTCGTTGTATGCTTTCTAAATTGATGCTAAGTAAAGCAAATGTATTAGTTATGGATGATCCAACGAATCACTTAGATTTAGAATCTATTACTTCTTTAAATGATGGTTTAATTGCTTTCAAAGGAGCATTACTCTTTAGCTCACATGACCATCAATTCACTCAAACGATTGCGAATCGTATTATTGAAGTAACACCTAATGGAGTAGTTGACCGACCTGAAACTACTTATGATGATTTTTTAAGCAACGAGACTGTACAAAAACAAATTGAAACACTATATCCTGAATAATTCATACCTCTAATTTTAGAGGCTATTTTACAAAATTAATCTATGCTTTGAGTAATTTTTCAACTATGTGACTTAATTCGTTCATGTTTTTCGGTCGAGTACTCTCAAGCGTGACTTTTTCCTTTATGAACCCTAATTTTGGGCACACTTCTCTCTTGGCACGAATAGTTTTTTTAAAAAAACAGAAGTTATTAAATGTATTGCTGAAGGTATTGGAATGCTTTGAGTCCAGGTCAATGATTAGATTTGTATCATTGTGCACTAAATATGCTTGGTCAATTAGAACTTGATTGAGTTTCTGAAAATCTTCAATTCTCTCTTCATCTATCCGATTCCAAAATTGAGAGATCGTTGGTTGTAAGTCAATGACTCGTCTGAGGCGAACGTTAACTACTGTAAAATGAGCTATTTTAAGATTTTAGAATTCGAATGTGCACAATATCTTCGATAATGTTTAAAAGTGATTATTTCCTCAGAGAGTTGGATAAATTGGAAAGCTCCATCAACTCATCCAGGAGGGCTAAATTATAATTACTAAATAATTGACCCCCATTGTGGGAAACAAATGTCAAAGCGGCAAAGTCAATGCTGACAAAGCTTTTTATAAAAACTATGAATTATTCAGGAAAATAGTATAATAAAAAGAGTTCGGAGAAAGTTCCGAACTCTTTTTTGTAGGTAGTTTAATTTTTTATTTGCTTTTTAGTATCTTAATGTTGCAGCAATAGGTGTAGCTTCTGGCATATCATCATGTTCAAAAATATAAACATTTCCTTTTGAATTCAATACATTTTGAACAAGTACATCAACGAAGTTATTTCTTTCATCATTTTCATCATAAAGCCCTTCGTCATTGATAGACCCAGGTATTTCATAATCTTTTTGTAGGAATAAGTTATCAATCCGTCCTTGTAAACTAGCCGCAGTTAAATCATCTGGAATATTTTCGATGCGGTTTTCAGGAGACGCTTCGTTTAAACGATTGAGTAAATCTTCTCTTTCTTTATCATTTAATTTATTAATTGTTTTAGCCACTTGTTTTTGAATATCTGAAGTATTCATCCCGGCAGCTGATCCAGTAATCATTACGTCACTTAGATATTTATTGTGTGAAATATCTTTAAATACAGCTTGGTTGTCTTCTACCGAATAAACAATTAATGGATAATGTAATTTATTTGAAAAGTGATCAAAAACAAAATCATCTACCATTCGGAAATATCTTTCGCGATCGATATCTTTTTCTTGGCTGGTTTCTTGATGGCCGTGGAAAGCATGACCTGTTCCAGTTTGCCCAGCCCCTGTACTATATGCTCCGAAGTTTAGATTTCCACCTTCTTTTTCTGTACCTAAGGCTGTTTCTAAGTCGACTGGAGCTTCATCATATTCTGATAAATCTTCTTCTTGTAATTTTTCTCCATGGCCTTCAAATAAACGTATACTTTCACGGTTTAATACAAGTAAATGATAATCTAAAGTGTATTGAGCATTTGCTGCAACAGGTAATATATAAGGTGAGTCACCAATATATACACGATCCGTTACAGAAATTCCTAAATGATAGAAATAAATATCTTCAGGAGTAATGTACAATACAAGACCACCGATAAATTTAACAAATGAATCTCGGTTTCCAAGAGCGTTATCCAATTGTTCAAGTAAAGCACTTTTTTCCTCTAAGTCAGAGTCTGTAATTCTTTTCTTAGCTTCACTTACAAGGTTTTCAAATTGGATTCGGTCCTTGTCATTTGTTAATGTTGTTGCATGAAGTTCCTGAACGATGGTGATATAGACTGTATCCTCCTGTAATAATTCATCCGAAGGGAAAGTAAACAATTGTTTCATAAAGATCACTACCTTTCTCTATTTTCAAATTTATATTACCATAGAAGTTGACTTCAATTAAAGTAAGACGCTGTTCACATATTCGATTCGTAAAAAAATGAAGAAACAATATTGTTGAAAATAAAAATTTTTGGGCCTATAAACCTTAGTCTGTACTGAAAATTATGTTACAATGGCAGAGTGAAAAAATATAGAATTGAAGTGAAAATATGGTAGAGGGAATCTTACCCATTTGGAAAGAAAAAGGCATGACGAGCTTTGCTTGTGTAAGTCGAGTGCGTCGTTTGCTAGGTATAAAAAAAGTAGGGCATGCTGGGACACTAGATCCAGAAGTCGAAGGTGTTTTACCTATTGCTGTAGGAGCGGGAACAAAAGTTTTGGAGTATATGCTTGAAGCAGATAAAACTTATACAGGCGAAATTACACTTGGTTATTCAACTTCTACCGAAGATGCAACAGGGGAAATTATTGAAAAAAAGCTTGTTTCAAAAAATATTCAAGCAGAAAAGATCGATAAAGTACTCACAGAATTTACTGGAATGATTGAGCAAGTTCCACCAATGTTCTCTGCTGTTAAAATAAAAGGGAAAAGATTGTATGAATATGCTTTCGAAGGAATTGAAATTGAACGTCCTGCTCGAAGAGTACAGATATATGAAATGAAAAGAACTTCAGAACTAATATACGATGAAAAATCAGAAGGTCTCCGTTTCTCATTTGAAGTCTCTTGCAGTAAAGGGACTTATATTCGTACGTTAGCAGTCGATATTGGAAAGAAGCTAGGCTATCCAGCCCATATGTCAGAACTTACTCGTATAAGAAGTGGGGATATTCGATCCGAACAAACAAGTACTTTAGCTGAAGTAGAAGCGGCTGTAGCAGATGGAACGATAGAAAAACTATTGCTCCCAATTGATTATGGATTATCACATTTTACTAAAGTTACAATTGATGATAACTTATGGAATCGAGTAAAAAATGGTGCAATCTTAGATCAAGACGATATTGAAATAGAAGACTATCCTGTTCTCTTTATTTATAGTGGAGTTATTGTTGCATTATATGATAGACATCCAAATAAAATAGGAAAACTAAAACCAAAAAAAGTGTTCAGAATAGAAATGTAGGTGTAGATGTTGGAGATCATTAAAATTAAACATCCTTATAGGAAAGAAGAAATTGTTGATGAAGAAATTGTGCTTATTTTAGGTTATTTTGATGGTGTACACTTAGCACATCAAGAAGTAATTAAAGAAGGCATAAAAATTGGAAAAGAGCGTCGTTTAAAAGTTGCATTAATGACATTCAACCGCCATCCGAGTATTGTCTATCGAAAATTAAGAGATGGTCGATATGCAAACTTAACGCAACCTCAGCAAAAAGCTAAGATTGTAGAAAAATTAGGTGTCGATATACTTTATGAAGTCTTTTTTAATTCCGAGTTTGGAAATTTACCCCCTCAAGAGTTTGTCGATCAGTACATTGTTGGTTGGAACGCTAAAGTCATTGTAGCCGGATTTGATTATACATATGGTAAGCCTGATATTGCATCAATGGAACAGTTACCAGAATATGCAGATGGACGTTTCGAGATTGTTCAAGTAGGAGAAGCCAAGGAATCAGGCAAGACAATCAGTTCAACAATGATTCGACAATATATAATGAATGGTGAAATAGAAAAAGCAAATGGAATGCTAGGCTATTATTATGAAACACTTGGCTTTGTTGTTCACGGCGATGCACGAGGACGAGAACTTGGTTATCCTACAGCTAATATTTATTCTCATCCTTATACCTATCTTCCAAACGAAGGAATTTATGCTGTGTGGTTTACTGTAAAAGGGAAACGTTATATGGGGATGGCCTCGATAGGATACAACGTGACTTTTAAAAACCAATCAGAAATCTCTGTAGAAGTGAATATTCTAGATTTTAATGAAGAGATTTATGGTGATGATGTAAAAATAGAATGGGTAGCGTATCTTCGTGGAGAAGTAAAATTTAATGGAGCAGAAGAATTAATTGAACAGCTTCAAGAAGATGAAATAAATACACGTCGAATTTTAGAAGCAAATGAATCTTAAAATCCTAAAAAAATTCATAATTTCTTTATAGTTAAAAACCCTTTTACATTGACACTTTTCGTAAATTTTGTTAAATTATATATAGTGATTAGCACTCGATGTATTCGAGTGCTAATTTATTGAAAGGTAATTGTCTTGCCAGCGAAAGGATGTTGCGCAATGTTAACAGAAAGACAATTATTAATATTGAATAAAATAATTGAACATTTTACAAGGGATGGACAACCGGTTAGCTCAAAAACATTAGTTGATGATGGTTCAATAAATGTAAGTTCAGCAACTATTCGTAATGAAATGAGTACTCTTGAAGAGTTGAATTATATTGAAAAAGTTCATAGTTCTTCAGGACGGGTTCCCTCTGTAAAAGGTTATCGTTTTTATGTTGATCATCTCATGGAGCCTAAACATGTAAACACACAAGAACGTGGAAAAATTAGAAGTTATATGGATTCACAAATTTTTGAAATGAGTGATGTTTTCTATCAATCGGCTGAATTATTATCTGAATTGACAAATTATACCGCGATTGTATTGGGCCCCCAGTCTAAATCAAAAATACTAACTGGTTTCCGTATTGTATCGTTGAATGTACAACAGATGATTCTTGTTATGCAGTTGGATAATTTTGAAGTTCAGAGTATGATTTTTAAAATTCCACCGGGCTTGAATGCAGAACATGTTAAACAAGTAACAGACTTTATGAATAAAAACTTAGTAGGTGAATCACTCAATACAGTATATTATGCTTTGCAGACCGATTTACCTCAATTGTTTGAAAACTATCTAACAATGAACTGGAATATTGTGGATATGCTTGAAAGGACATTACTGCATTTTAAAAATGATCAGATGTTTGTATCCGGTAAAACAAATATTCTCGATTTTACTGAAGATATGAATATTCGCCAAGTAAAAGATTTATATAATGTGTTAGATAATGAGGGGACATTATTTACCCTGTTTAATTCTTTATATGATCGACAGCGAACATTTGATATCCGAATTGGAGATGAGTTTGAAGATCAATTATTTGAGTCATTTTCGTTGATGACTGTCCCTTACCAAGATGATCGTTTTGGTGGTGGCTTCATTGCTGTTTTAGGGCCAACGAATATGTCTTATGATTCAACTCTAGGAGTTATTCAAGTATTAAGAGAAGAGCTACTTGGCAAATT
>Ga0209487_1000258_pt1 | contig 47890 bp, 44 predicted proteins | sample Poulit2012_FD_187524 | JGI IMG/M metagenome (GOLD analysis project Ga0209487, IMG submission 187524) | Agricultural soil microbial communities from Georgia to study Nitrogen management - Poultry litter 2012 (SPAdes) (version 2) | ecosystem: Environmental > Terrestrial > Soil > Agricultural land... | reverse complement strand
TGATTTAATTCATCCTGAGGCGGCAACGGGTTATCAACGCCACGAATTGGTGCGTGCCGATAACGTCATGGTTAGTGCTGCCAATCCTTTTGCCAGTCAGGCGGGTTTATCGATCCTGAAGCAGGGGGGCAATGCTGTTGATGCGGCCATCGCCATGCAGCTGGTATTGAACCTTGTTGAGCCGCAGTCGTCCGGTATTGGTGGGGGGGGCTTTGCTCTGACTTATCACGCTCAGTCTGATGAACTGGTGGCGTGGGATGGCCGTGAAACCGCGCCTTTGGCAGTATCGGAACAGCAGTTTCTACAAGCAGGCACGCCCATGCCGTTTTGGGAGGCCGTCAATAGCGGGCTCTCGGTGGGGGTCCCCGGGCTGGTGCGCATGCTTGCCCGTATGCATGCCGAGCAAGGCCACCTTGCGTGGGCGGAGCTATTTGGGCCAGCCATTCAGCTTGCCACAGAAGGGTTCCCTGTTTCCGAACGGTTGCATCGCTTGCTTGCTGATAACGAGGCGTTGAAGTCGCATTCAGCGGCGGCGGCTTACTTCTACGATGGCAACGGCCAGGCGTGGCCGGTTGGGCACCGGCTGAAAAACCCGGCGTTCGCCCGTGTGTTACGTAAGCTGGCAGTGTTGGGGCCCGATTATTTTTATCAGGGGAAGTTACCGGAAAAAATTGCTGCAACCGTGCGTGAGCAAGCCACCCCGGGGGCACTTGCCGTGCAAGATTTTCAGGCTTACGACGTGAAAAAGCGTGCGGCGCTTTGCATGACTTACCAAGAGATTTATGATATTTGCGGGATGCCGGCACCCAGCTCGGGCGCGGTGGCAGTTTTGCAAATGTTGGGCATTCTGAGTCACTTTCCTGTGGCTGACATGGACCCGAACGGGGCGCTATCGGTGCATTATTTTTCCGAGGCCGGTCGGCTTGCCTATGCCGATAGAGACGTCTATATTGCCGATCCGGACTTTGTTGAGGTTCCGCAGCAGGCTTTGCTTGACGCCGATTACCTCGCCCAGCGGGCGGCATTGATTCGCCCAGACCACACGATGGGCCAGGCATCGGCGGGGGTGCCAGCGTCGGTTACACCGCAGGGGCAAGACAATAGTCTGGAGCAGCCGTCTACCACGCATTTGGTAGCGGTAGATCAAGAAAGAAATGTGGTTAGCATGACCACCAGCATAGAGTCCGCGTTTGGAAGCAAGCTGTTTGTGAATGGCTTTTTGTTGAATAACCAACTCACAGATTTCGCGTTCTCCACCAAAGATGATCAGGGTCGGCCGTTGGCCAACCGTGTCGAACCAGGTAAGCGGCCGCGTAGCTCCATGGCACCCTTAATCGTATTCAAGCATAAGCAACCCTGGATGGCGATTGGCTCTCCGGGGGGTGCTGCGATTATTAATTTCGTTGCCAAAACGGTGTTAGGGGTAATCGATTGGGAAATGGATTTGCAGCAGGCCATTGACTTGCCACACCGAGGCAGCCGTAACCAAGCCACAGAGCTTGAAGAGAACACGCCGCTTACGGCGCTCAAAGAACCCTTGGAAGCGATGGGGCATACGGTTACAACCATGGCCTTTCCCAGCGGCTTGCAGGGAATAATTATTGATGACGAGGGGGGACTGTCAGGGGCAGCCGATCCGCGACGTGAGGGGATCGCCTTGGGACGTTAGCGAAATACAACCGTGCGCTGGCCATTCAGTAATATGCGGTGTTCAACATGGTAGCGTACCGCCCGGGCGAGCACCACGGATTCAATGTCGCTGCCCAGGCGCGTCAAGGTATCAATATTCAGGGCATGGTGAACGCGCTCAACGTCTTGTTCAATAATGGGGCCTTCGTCCAAGTCCGATGTGACGTAATGCGCCGTGGCACCAATAATTTTAACGCCCCGGGCGTGTGCCTGATGGTAGGGTCGCGCGCCTTTGAAGCTGGGTAAAAAGCTGTGGTGAATATTGATGGCACGTCCTTTGAGCGCCGCACACATGGGTTCCGATAAAATTTGCATGTAGCGCGCCAGCACAACCAGATCCACCGCGTGGTGGTTCACCAGTTCCAGAATTTTTGCCTCCTGCTGCTGGCGGGTTTCGGGCGTGACCGGCAGGTGGTAATAAGGCAGTTGGTAACTCTCGGCCAGGCTTTCATGATCCCGGTGGTTGGACACTATCCCGGCAATTTCTACCGGCAATTGGCCGCTCCCCGTACGAAATAACAAATCGTTCAGGCAGTGGCCCTGACGACTGACCAGAATTAACAGGCGCTCTTTGCGTGCCGCATCGTAAATATTGGCTTGCATATCAAAGCGCTGGGCCAGCGTATCAAAGCTTTCCCGAAGCGCAGCCGGGGTGGTGGCCACGGGCAGTGCAAACTGCACCCGCAGGAAAAAACGCTCGCTATCGGGATCGCCAAACTGCTGTGCGTCAATAATATTACCGTGTTGCTGCAGTAACCACCCGGTCACGCTGTGTACGATACCAATTCGATCCGGGCAGGAAAGGGTGAGAATAAATTCATTCATACATTGAGTTGCTGGTAAACGGTATCAGCAAGGTAAAGGCTTGCGGTTAGTCCAGGGGATTCTATCCCATAAAGATGAACAACGTTGTGAAGGCCGTGGGTTTCGGGCCCGGCAATTATAAAGTCCGCTGGCGGCTGGCCGGCCTCGGTGATTTTGGGTCGAATGCCACTATAAGACGCGCTGAGCCGATCCGGTTGCAGGGCTGGCCAGTATTGTTGAATCGCTTGCACAAATGCCGGTTTGCGTTGCTCATCAACATCATAGTCAAGGTGGGGGAGCCATTCGGTATCCGGACCAAAGCGTGCTTGACCTCCCATGTCAAGGGTGAGGTGAATACCCAGGCCACTGTGATTGGGCAAGGGGTAAATTAAATGCCGAAAGGGCGACTTCCCGGATAGGGCAAAATAACTTCCCTTGCAATACCGTTGAATGGGGATCGTCTCAGGCGGCATGGTTTGGAAACGTCCTGCTACCTCGGGGGCGAAGAGACCGGTGGCATTAATCACGGTACGCGCACTGAGCTGGGTGCCGGCCGCGCCCCCAAATTCCAGGGTAAACGTGCCATTGTCTTGTGGAATAGCCTGCTGAAAAGGGGTGTTAAACACCAGCATGGCCCCGTGGTTTTCGGCATCGCCCTGTAACGAAAGCATGAAAGCATGGCTATCGATAATGCCAGTGGAAGGGGACAGCAGTGCGCTATGGCAGACGAGCTCGGACTCCAGTTTGCGCGCTTGTTTGCCGTCGATAAGGCGTAAGTCATGCACCCCATTAGCGACGGCCTGGTGGTGTAGCTGGTGCAGTTGCGCAAGTTCGTCGGTGTCGTGTGCCACGATCAGCTTGCCCGTTTGTTGGTGAGGCAGCTGTCGCTCGCGACAGTAGCGATACAATTGTTTGCGGCCCGCCACGCAACTGATGGCTTTTAAGGACCCGGGGGGGTAGTAAATCCCCGCGTGAATGACTTCAGAATTGCGTGAACTGACGCCGGTGCCAATACCACTTTCTTGTTCAACAACCAAAACGTCGCGACCCGCCAGGGCAAATCGGCGGGCAATGGCAAGTCCAACAACACCAGCGCCCAGTACGACGCAATCAAAGTCGGGGGTGATACTCATGGCAAGTCTTGGGAAGGGGTCAATTCAAAGTTACCACTATGATAGATCAACGGGGGCACGTCTTGATAAAAGCAGTTGGTGACTTGGCCCACAAATATAATATGATCCCCCCCATCGTGTTGCGCCACATTGGTGCATTCCAGCCACGCAGCGCTGCGTGGGTCATCAAGCATGACTGCACCTGCCGGGGAGCGTGTGAGTTGAATGCCTTCAAAACGGCGGTCTTGTGGGCCACTGGCAAACTTTCGGGCAAGCTTTTTTTGTGCCGCAGACAGAATATGCACCACATACCGATTGGTTTGCATAAAGTGAGGCAAGGATGACGCTTGGCGCGTGAGTGTCCATAAAATTAATGGCGGGTTGAGCGATAAAGAGTGAAACGAGCTAATCGTCAAGCCGATGGGTTGCCGGGTGTCGGCGGTTTCGGTCACAATCGTGGTAACCCCGGTGGGAAAGCGTCCCACAACAGAACGAAAATAGCGATCGTTAAAGCGTATGGAAGAAGTCATGCAGGTGAAGTAGCAAGCCTAGGGAGCCAGGCGCACCCAGCTCCATTGATGATTGGAATTCAGCTGATAAACAAAGCGGTCATGCAGACGCGACGCCCGACCTTGCCAGAATTCAATGTGATGCGGGTGAATGCGGTAGCCGCCCCAGAAATCTGGCCGTTGAGGGTGGTCCCCCAGCGTTTGTTGATAGTGTTGGAACTGTGCCGTTAGTGTTTCGCGTGTGGTGGGTTGGCTTTGTGGGGAGGCCCAAGCGCTGAGTTGTGAGGTTAGGGGGCGGCTATGGAAGTAAGCATCCGAGTCTTCGGGCGCAAGTCGGGTGACCTTCCCTTCAATGCGTACTTGCCGTTCCATGCCCGACCAATAGAACAGGAGGGCCGCCTGCGGGTTGCTGTTCAAGTCCTGACCTTTACGGGATTCGTAATTGCTGTAAAACACAAAGCCTTGTTCGTCAAAGTCTTTTAACAGCACAATGCGCGCCGAGGGTTGGCCGTTTGCATTTGTTGTCGCTAAAGTCATTGCGGTGGGGTCAGTGATATTGGCGGCGATCGCCTCATCCATCCATTGGCCAAACAAGCGGAAGGGTGAGGTGTCCAGCATGGATTCATGAAGAGCGGATTTGTCGTAGCTACGACGGTTGTCTGCCAATGACATGCGCAGGTTCCTTTGCTTACGATTCAAGACTGAGGAGGGTTAAGGCTAGAGTTTAACCAAGTCTGTCCGTTTGTGCGTCTGATTGCTCGAGATACTGGATGACGTTTTGAAGTTGCTGGTCTTTAATGCCATATTTCTTTAAGGCTACGGCTGTTTCAACGACGTACTCACGACAGGGGCCATTACGACCGTGGGCACCATTGATAACGCGCACTAATTGTTCGGGGGGCATGCCGGTGACATAAGCATTGGTGTTGCGGTTCATAATGAAAGTCAAAGCCGTGATTGGGCCTTCAGACGTTCGGCATTTCAGCCATTTTGGAAGATAAGACCCGCTGGGCATTTCCCGATGCCACAGGGCTTGCATGGTGTCGGGAACGTTGTCCGCGGCGATTTTATAGGCCACCCCACGACAGGAGCCGCCCGTATCGAGCGCAAACACCAGGCCGGGGCGCTCCGGGGTGCCCCGATTGACGCGTGACCACAAACAGAGGGCGCGGTGGTAGCCGTACAATAATGCCTGGCGACGTTCGCGAAAGGTGAAATCGGGGCGCCAAATCAATGACCCATAACCAAATACCCAGACATCCTGACCCGGTTGCCAGTGACGCAGGGTTTTTTGTAAAGAAGCTTGCCGTTCGGCAACAGTAAGTGCCCGAAAAGAAGCAGCAGAAGGGGGTTGCAACACAGTGATGTCTTTTTAGGTAACTATAATATTCTCAGTGCCCATTCTGAGGCTTTCTGCAAGGATTATCAAGTAAAGGAGCAATGGTTGTCATGACATCCCTAATGGATGCGACCCGTCGTTTTGGCGGTTTGCAGCGCTTATATGGCGGTTCAGTGACGGCAACCCTTGCCCAGGCACACGTTTTGGTGGCGGGCCTGGGAGGGGTCGGGTCTTGGACGGCCGAGGCGCTGGCACGTACCGGCGTTGGACGCTTGACCTTAATCGATCTGGATCACATTGCGGAATCCAATATTAACCGCCAGGTTCATGCCCTGACCGCAACCTTGGGGCAAGCAAAAGTTGCGGCGATGGCCGATCGCTTGGTGGCGATTAACCCCGCCATCCAGTTGCATTTGGTGGATGATTTCGTAACCCCTGAAAATACCCCCGAGCTGTTGCAAAGCCGGCCGGATGTGGTGTTGGATTGTACGGATGATTTGCCCGCGAAAACTGCCTTGGTGCAGCATGCGATAGCACTGGGGTTACCCTTGTTGGTGTGTGGCGGCGCCGGCGGCAAATACGATCCATTAAGCCTGGTATTGGGGGATTTGGCTCGGGCGCAATATGATGCGCTATTGGCACGCTTACGGCAGCGCTTACGGCGTCACCACGGGTTTCCCAAAGGGAATGCCAAGGCAGGAAAAGGTCAGCGCAGTCCCAAGATGGGGGTTCAGGCCTTGTGGTTTGCGCAAGAAACCCGCTTGCCCGAGGCGTGGCTGCAAACGGAAGCAGAGCCGTTGCAGGGCTTGTCATGCGCGGGCTATGGTTCGGCCGTGGCCATTACGGCTACCATGGGGTTGGTGGCCGCGGATTATGCCGTTCAATGCTTGCTTAAAAATGCCCTTAAGGCCGCCCCGGTATGAGAGTGTTGATGGGCTTGCGTGACTTGGTTGGGGCTGCCTTGAACAACGATCGATCCGCCGTCGTCCCCACCTTCCGGGCCCAGGTCAACAATCCAGTCCGCCTCGGCAATAATATCCAGATGGTGCTCGATTACCACAACCGTGTGCTCGGCATCCACCAGGCGATGGAGTACCCGGATCAGCTTTTCAACGTCGGCGGTCGATAAGCCTACCGTTGGTTCATCCAGGACATAGAGCGTGTGGGGCAGGCGGGAGGCACGACCGGTTCTGTGAACACCTTCATCAATACGCGCTTTAACGAGCTCGAAGACCAATTTGATACGTTGCGCCTCGCCCCCGGATAGGGTGGGCGATGGCTGTCCCAAGGTAAGGTAACCCAGGCCCACGTCTTGCATCAGTTGCAGTGGGCGAAGGATTTTTCTATGGGCGGAGAAATAGTCGATGGCATCATCCACCCGCATGTTGAGTACGTCACCGATATGCTTGCCATTCCACAAGACTTGCAGGGTGTCCGCATTAAAGCGGGCGCCGTCGCAACCATCGCACAAAACCTTTACATCGGGCAGGAAGTTCATTTCTAGTGTGCGCAGGCCTTGTCCTTGGCAAACAGGGCATCGGCCATCGCCTGTATTAAAAGAAAACCGCGTGGCGGTCCAGCCGCGCAGCTTGGCTTCCCGGGTGCTGGCGAACAGGCGTCGGACATCATCCCAAAAGCCGATATAGGTAGCGGCGCACGAGCGTGGGGTTTTACCAATCGGGGTTTGGTCAACTTCCAGAACGCGTTCGATGGCATCCCATCCCGTAATGGCCTCACAGCCAATCCAGGAGACTTTTTGCTTTTCACGTTGCGCCGCCAGTGCTTGGCGTAAATTCGTGAGCAAGACATCACGCGCCAAGGTAGACTTGCCCGAGCCGGATACCCCGGTAATGACGGTAAGACGATTTAAAGGGATGGTGGCGTCTTGCTTTTTCAAGTTGTGACGGTACGCTTTATGCAAGGTGATGGCGGGGGTTTTTTTAGTGACCGCACGGGTGGGTTGCAAGGGGTGTTCTAACGGATGTTTAAAGTAATAGCCCGTAAGCGATTCCGGGCACGCCATAATGTCTTTTAGGCTTCCCTGCGCCACAATATTACCGCCTTGGGTGCCGGCACCCGGTCCCATGTCAATAATGTGATCAGCCCGTCGAATGGTATCTTCGTCGTGTTCTACCACCACCAGGGTATTGCCTTGTTCTCCTAATGCCTGCAAGGCATCCAACAGTACGTGATTATCACGGGAATGCAGTCCGATTGTGGGCTCATCCAGGACGTAACATACGCCTTGCAAGTTGGAACCCAGTTGCGCCGCTAGTCGTATGCGCTGCGCTTCCCCACCGGATAACGTTGGCGCGGCCCTGTCCAAGGCGAGATAGCCTAGCCCCACGCGACGTAAAAACTGCAGACGCGAGGCAATTTCCGCAATAACATCTTGGGCAATGTCGGCTTCCCGGCCAGAGAGCTTTAGTTGATCGAATAAGGTGATTGCGTCGTTAATGGATAACTGGCCAACCTCGGCTATGGAGTGATCATGCCACCTGACCGCCAGTGACACGGGATTGAGCCGCGCGCCTGCACAGTGGGGGCAGGGGGTGGTGGTTTCCGTGTCATCTTCGCTAAGCCACTGGCTTTCTTCCCCTGTTTGTTTGGCATCAAAGCCTTTGAGCGTTGCACCGGTACCAAAGCACTTGGGGCACCAGCCATGCTTGGAGTTATAGGAAAACATGCGTGGATCCGGCTCGGGGAAGCTACGATGGCAGCTTGGGCACGCACGATTGATCGAGAATTGCTGTTGCTGGTGTATAGCGCCGTTGTTGTCATGGATCAGCACATTAACATTGCCCTTACCATGCGCCAAGGCGGTGTGTAAGGCCTGGCGTAATGTGTCTTCCTGGGCCGGCGTGATGGCCACCTGTGCTACGGGAAGCTCTATGGTGTGCTCCTTGTAACGATCCAGGCGGGGCCAGGGATTCACGGCCAGGAATTCGCCGTCCACACGTAATTCATGATAGCCCTTGTTTTCTGCCCAGCGTGCCAAATCGGTATACAGACCTTTTCTGGCCACTACCAATGGGGCAAGCAGGGTGATGGTGGTGTTATTTTCTTGCGATATCAGCTGTGCCACAATTTGTTCGGGGTGCTGGGGAGCTACAGCCACCTCACAGTCGGGGCACATTTGGGTGCCCAGCCGCACATAGAGCAGCCGCAGGAAGTGGTGAATTTCCGTCATGGTGGCGACGGTAGATTTGTACCCGCCACGGCTGGTGCGTTGTTCTATGGCAACGGTTGGGGCAATCCCGTAAATGGCATCGACATCTGGCTGGCTTGCGGGTTGCACGATGGAGCGTGCATATGCATTAATGGATTCCAGATAACGTCGCTGGCCTTCATTAAATAAAATATCAAACGCGAGGGTGGATTTTCCGGAGCCGGAAACCCCCGTGACAACGTTGAATTGACCGTGGGGGATGTCTACCGTGACGTGGTTAAGATTGTGCTCGCGGGCATTCACAATTTGAATGCTGTCATGCGCATCTTCAAGAAAGTCTGGACGGAGCTCGGTAACACTGTCAGCCACTCCGGCAGGGAGTTGTTGACGCTGCGCTTCATATTCCTGTAACGCCTGCCCGGTATAAGAGTGGGCGCATCGCATCACCTCTTGCGGTGTGCCTTGCGTCACAATATGGCCGCCCTCATCGCCGCCTTCCGGGCCCAAATCTATCAGCCAGTCTGCGGCGCGAATAACATCCAGATTATGTTCAATAATCAGGAGCGAGTGGCCTGCTTCCAGCAGCTTTCTAAACGCCTGCATGAGTTTGGCAATATCTTCGAAATGCAGCCCAGTCGTGGGCTCATCAAACAGCAATAAACTGCCTTTCTTGGCAACTTTTGCGGTGGAAATCCCGCGTCGCATGGCAGCTGCCAAGTGGCCGGCAAGTTTGAGGCGCTGCGCCTCACCGCCCGATAAGGTGGGAACGGGTTGGCCCAGTTGCAGATACTCCAGGCCCACATCGCGCAAGGGGGCGAGTCCACGTTGAATGGCTTGTAAGCCGGTGAAAAACTCACTGGCCTCGCCAACCGTCATGGCGAGAACATCGGCGATGGATGCGGATTGGCCATTGTGGGTGACTTTGACGTCCAGGATTTCTTGGCGAAAGCGTTTGCCATCACAGTCGGGACAGCGTAAATACACATCGGACAGAAACTGCATTTCAATGTGTTCAAAGCCGGTACCACCACAGCCCGGGCAACGACCGGTACCACTGTTAAAGCTAAAGGTGCCAGGCTTATAACCGCGCGCCTGGGCAAGTTCTGTATCAGCAAACAGTCTGCGTATCGCGTCATAAGCTTTCACATAGCTGGCCGGGTTGGAGCGTGCACTTTTTCCAATGGGGCTTTGATCCACGAGAATCATGTCGGCAAGTTGTTCCGTGCCCAGCAGTTGCTTGAAGCTGCCAGGGGCCTCGGTAGGTTGGCCGCGTTGTTTCAGAAAGGCAGGATACAGTACGTCCTGAATCAAGGTGGATTTTCCTGAGCCTGACACCCCGGTCAGACAAACCAGGCGCTGCAGTGGGATACTAACGGAGATATTCTTCAGGTTGTGGGCGCTAACCCCTTCCAATAACAGCTTGGGGGTATTGGGTTTGACTGCCTGGGGGCGCGGCGCCTCTACGGCAAGATCGCCACGCAGGTAGCGGCCGGTGAGCGTGTTGCTGTTTTTAAGGGCGTTGGGGCTGCCATCAAAGACAATCTCCCCCCCATGCTTACCGGGCCCCGGTCCCATATCAAGAATGCGGTCCGCTGCCACCATCACTTGCGGATCATGTTCAACCACTAACAGGGTGTTGCCTTGGCGGGAGAGCCGTTGCATGATAGCCACAATGCGATGCATGTCGCGCGGGTGCAGGCCGATAGAGGGCTCATCCAAAACGAACAGTGTGTTCACCAACGAGGTCCCAAGCGCTGTCGTCAGGTTGATACGTTGTACCTCACCGCCGGACAGCGTACGGCTTTGACGATCCAGGGATAAATAGTGCAGCCCCACTTCACACAAGTAATTGATGCGGGTGCGGATTTCTTCCAACAATAAAGTAAGCGCTTTGTCGAGCCGCTCCCCAAAGCTTAGTGTGGCAAAAAATTGTTGAAGATGCCCAATGGGCAGGCGCATCATGTCGGTGATATTCAGGCCCGGCAGTTGATGAAGGGTATCGTCGCTATAGGAAGCGTTGGTGGGACGAAAGCGGGGGTGGTTAGGCGCAACAGCCACCGCCTCCTGACCCACGCGCCATAAGTTGGCTTCTGGTTTCAGGCGCGAGGCCTGGCAATCCGGGCAGGGCGTGTAGCTACGGTATTTCGAAAGGAGAACGCGTACATGCATGCGATACGCCCGGTTCTCCAGCCAGTTGAAAAACCGTTGCATGCCATACCATTGGGTTTTCCAGGATTGTCGGCGGCCCGTCCATTTGGGCGTGCCTTCAATGACCCAATCCCGTTCCTTTTGGCTAAGGGCCTCCCAGGGAACATCAATGCGTATTCCTTCTTCTTTGGCATGCCGTTCCATTTCTTCTTGGTGGGGGCGATACGTTGGGGTTTGCAAAGGACGCAAGGCACCGTCTTTTAAGGATTTGCGGGGATCGGGGATGACCAGTCCATAATCAATTCCCATGACGCGCCCAAATCCGCGGCAGGTTTCACAGGCCCCCAGGGGCGAGTTAAATGAAAATGTGCTTGGTAACGGACGTTGGTAGTGAATATTGCAGTCGGCACACCGGAGGTGTTGGCTAAACTGCCATCGCGTCTCTTCCGTCGTGGCATTCGCCTGTACAAAGACCGTGATTTCTCCACGACCATGCTCAAAGGCCGTATCCAGTGCTTCCATGATGCGGGCATGGTCGGCGCGCTGATAGCGGAAGCGATCTTGTATGACATAGAGGGTACCCGGGGATTCGCGATGATGGATGCGGGTGTATCCTTGCTGTGACAGGTAGGACTCAACCTCTGTTTCGTCAAAATTATCGGGGACGGTCACCGGAAACGTGATAATTAGCCGGGGGTCTTGCGCGGCTGTGCGTGCAGCGAGCGTTTCTGCCACCGATTGGCTGGTATGGCGTTGGATGGGCTGGGCACAATTTTGACAATAAAGTTGTGCCATGCGCGCAAATAGCAGCTTGAGGTGGTCATTCAGTTCCGTCATGGTGCCAACCGTGCTGCGCGAGTTACGCACGGGGTTGACCTGGTCAATCGCGATGGCAGGCAAAATGCCTTCAATCCGGTCCACCTGCGGCTTGTCCATGCGATCGAGAAATTGCCGCGCATAGGGCGAGAAGGTCTCCACATACCGGCGTTGCCCTTCGGCATAGATCGTGTCAAACGCAAGGGAGCTTTTCCCGGACCCGGAGACCCCGGTCAATACCAGGAGTTGTCCTGCAGGAATCGTCAGGTTAAGGTTTTTAAGGTTGTTTTGGCGCGCGCCAAATAGGCGGATGTCAGCGGTCATGCCAGGGTTATCATCCTTGAACAATGAGTGATGGTAGAATAGAGCGGAGTTTATTGGTTTTAACTTCCCGAGGTCAGCATGAAAGAAATTAACCGTTTGCGTCGTAACTCAATTGAGCGTCGCTGTTTAGGCAAGTCCTTAAAGCGTTTGTTTGCTGGCGCGCCTCGTGGCACCTTTAAAATGCTCGAAAAAGTAAAGCGTGCTTAGCTTTTAATGGGGGCTGGCCGTTGTTGGCCTGCCCACCAGCTTAAGAGACCGCAGCAGCTGCTGCGGTTTTTTTCTGCTTAGTCGTCATCGGATAGGCGGACATCGGTCAGGTCAAAAGGAAGAATTTCATCGAGCTGGTTAGTCCAGGCGATTTCATCTCCCGCTTGATCTATTTTAATATACCGTATACCTTGGAGGTCCGACAGCTGTATTGCCCATAAAAATTGACAGCTATACGTGGTGTTGGGCTGCAATTTCAGGCCACCATGATTACCTAACAGGCGGGCATTTTTGCCGCCGACCTGAACCACTGCCAGCGCGTCTGTATCTTGGCCGGGAAGTAGGGGAATGGCAAATAGTACCCATTCATAACCCGTTTCGGAGGCATCGACGACTTCGCCCAAAACAGGCTTGCCAAGCCAGGCACTAAGGGCATCGGCAGTGCGTCCCAGCTGGGTGATTTCAGTGTCGGTAAAGGTGAGTGGCTCGGGCGGCACAGATTCAGTCATAAAAGTTTCCTGACCTTGTTGGGAAAGCATTTCATCTATCATCATAGCTTATGAGTCAATACGTTTATACCATGAACCGGGTGGGCAAAACGGTGCCCCCCAAGCGGCAAATTCTTCGGGATATTTCCCTGTCTTTCTTTCCTGGTGCCAAAATTGGCGTGCTGGGTTTAAATGGGGCGGGCAAGTCCACCTTGTTAAGAATCATGGCGGGGAAGGATACGGAAATTGAAGGCGAAGCACGTGCCATGCCTGGCCTGAAAATCGGCTATTTGCCACAGGAGCCCGAACTGAATCCGGAGCATACGGTGCGCGAGTCTGTGGAAGAAGGCTTGGGTGAGGTATTCCAGGCACGCGCGCGTTTGAACGAGGTGTATGCAGCGTATGCCGAGCCCGATGCGGATTTTGATGCTTTGGCCGCGGAGCAGGCGGAGTTGGAAGCCATTATCGAGGCCGCCGCTTCAAGTGGGACAGACGATATTGATACCCAAATGGAGATTGCCGCCGATGCCTTGCGCTTGCCGCCTTGGGAGGCCACGGTAGCGCACTTGTCTGGAGGGGAAAAGCGTCGCGTAGCCTTGTGCCGCCTATTGTTGGCCAAGCCGGATATGCTGTTGCTCGATGAGCCGACAAACCACCTGGATGCAGAAAGTGTGGAATGGCTGGAAGTGTTTTTACGCAAATTCCCCGGCACAGTCGTCGCCGTAACGCACGACCGCTACTTTTTAGACAATGCCGCCGGCTGGATTTTGGAGCTGGATCGGGGTCACGGCATCCCCTGGAAGGGCAACTACACCTCTTGGTTGGAACAGAAGGAAGCGCGCCTGGCGCAAGAAGAGGCGGCTGAATCCGCGCGCCAACGGACGATCAAGAAAGAGCTTGAATGGGTGCGTCAAAATCCCAAAGGGCGCCAAGCCAAGTCACGGGCGCGCCTGAGCCGTTTTGAGGAATTGTCTTCTTACGAGTATCAGCGGCGTAATGAAACCCAGGAGATTTTCATTCCGGTTGCGGAGCGTTTGGGCAATGAGGTTATCGAGTTTGAGAATGTTCGCAAAGGTTATGGGGACCGATTGCTGATCGAGGACCTCAGCTTCAAAATCCCGGCGGGGGCAATTGTGGGAATTATTGGCCCTAATGGAGCGGGAAAGTCAACGCTGTTTCGCATGATTTCTGGGGAGGAAACGCCGGATTCTGGCACCATTCATTTGGGCCAAACCGTGCAACTAGCCTATGTGGACCAATCCCGTTCCTCTTTGCCCGATGAAAAAAACGTATTTGAAGCGATTGCAGACGGTTCGGATATTTTGAACATTGGCCGTTTTGAAGTGCCTGCACGGGCCTATATTGGCCGCTTTAATTTTCGTGGTTCGGATCAAAGCAAGCGGGTTGGAGAACTGTCAGGGGGTGAGCGTGGGCGCCTGCATCTGGCCAAAACCCTGGCAACCGGAGGTAACGTGTTGTTGCTAGATGAACCCTCTAACGACTTGGATGTGGAAACGCTACGTGCCCTTGAGGATGCCTTGCTGGAGTTTGCCGGGTGTGTATTGGTCATTAGCCACGATCGCTGGTTTCTGGACCGGATTGCTACGCATATCCTGGCTTTCGAGGGCGACTCTCAAGTGGTGTTTTTTGATGGTAATTATCAAGAATATGAGTCGGATCGACGTGCCCGTCTGGGGGAAGCTGCTGCACAGCCGCGGCGCATACGTTACAAGCCCTTACGTTAAGCGCGTAAAAACGTTTCTTGACGTTTCAACAACGGCATGTTTGAGTTGGTCGTTGGGGAGAATTCGGGTACAGTAATCGGTAAGTATCTTATTTGTGATAAGGCGCATTTATGAAGACATTACCTTGGTTTAAAGCAGGGATCGCTGCATTGTTAATTATCTCCATGGCGGGGTGTACCTCTTGGGATACCATGAGCCGTCGTCAAAAAGGTGCCGTTACCGGTGCGGGCGTAGGTGGCGTTGCTGGCGCAGCGGTTAGTGGCGGTAGCGTACTAGGCACGGTTGGCGGTGCGGCTGTTGGCGGCATTGTCGGTGACCAAATTGGTAAACATCGTTAAACGCCGTTGCCTATGTTGGCCCTGATTCAACGGGTAACCCGGGCAGCCGTTGTTGTCGAGCAGCAAACCGTGGGTGAAATTGAACACGGTTTGCTGGCGTTCGTCTGTGCGCAACCGGACGATACGCCAGAGGTTGCCGATAAATGCCTACAAAAAATATTGGGTCTGCGAATTTTTGATGATGCGCAGGGCCGCATGAATAAAAATATCCAGCAGGTGGATGGGGGCTTGCTTATCGTGAGCCAGTTTACACTGGCCGCTGATACTCGGCGTGGCAATCGACCGGGGTTTACCCAGGCCGCCCCTCCCCAGTTGGCTGAAAGTTTATATGACTATATGGTACGGACGGCACACACCCACCACCCCAAAGTTGCGAGTGGCCGTTTTGGTGCCCATATGCAGGTGCATCTTGTGAACGATGGGCCAGTGACTATTCCCTTGGAAATTACCGGGAAATAGGTTGATATTGTCCTGCCTGGCCGGGCGGGAGCTCCCTTTTTAATCGCCGATTTGCTACGCTTGGCGCTATGACCCGTGCCCCTTCTTTAGCGTTCACATTAACGGCTGAACAGCGCCAGGCGGTAACGTCCACAGCCTTACGCCAATTGGTGGTGGCCGCGGCCGGTTCAGGCAAAACGGCAACCATGGTGGCCAAGGTATTGTATGCCGTTCAAACCCGCCACATTCCACCGGAACAAATTTTAGTGCTGGCCTTTAACACGCGGGCCGCCAATGAGCTTGGTGTACGGATTGCCAAGGCCTTGCAGGCTACCAATCCCAAGGGCACCACAGCTCCAGACCAGGGGGTCGTAACGTCTACTTTACACGCGTTGGGCTTGTCCGTTGTCCGTCAAGCGTCCTCCGCACCCTTGCAAGTGGTGACTGAAAAGGATTTGCTGGTCACTGTGGTACAGGATCTGGTGGAAAAAAATGACGAGTTTGTTGATCAATGGCTTGTGTTTCGGCGGTTTTATGCGGTGCCGCTCGCCTTGCCAGAAGACATGACGCGTCGTGCGCGCTGGCGACGTTTTCTAAAACAGCAGGGTCGCCAGTACGCCGGGGGTGCCGGTTTTATGAGCATTGCGGGGGTCTTGCTACCCACGCAGTTTGAGCAAGCGGTAGCAGACTGGTTGTTATTGCATGGCATCCACTTTCGGTTTGTGCCTTGGCAGTATCATTCGCACGCCTTGTCGCGCTGGTGGGTAGCTCGCTTTGGGGTGTTGTCCGGCAAGCAAGGCTTTTTGCTGGCGCGGGGGCAGTGGATTCTTTGTGTTCGCGGTGCGAGCACATTTGTGGGGGCCCGCCGAACCCCCGGGGCATCGCCGCCAATTATTTTGTCGCTTACGGCATTCTATGATGGCAGCTGGCTGACGTGTTTGCGCACCTCCCTTGCCCGGCAGTCGTATGATCTATCACGGGCTGCCCAGCGCCTGCCGGAACTATTGTCCCGATTTGGCCAGCCCATGGTGGCAGCACAATGGCAACTGTTGCAACAGGTAGTGCACGCGCCTGTAAAGAGCACCGCATACCCTGCATTTTTTGACATGCACAAGCCTATGTTTCTGCGGTTATCGGCGGCCTATCACGCAACCTTGCAGGCGCAGGGGCGGATTGACTTTGAGGCCATGTTGACACGGGCGGCCAGCTGCTTACAGCAGCGCCAGGTCGTGCATCGTTATGCAATGGTGCTGGTGGACGAGTTTCAGGATACCTCCCGGGCGGGTTTAACGTTATTACAGGCATTATTGCAGCAACGGCCGCAAACAGAGTTTTTTGCCGTTGGCGATGACTGGCAGTCTATTTATGGATTTGCAGGGGCGCTTCCCGAGGTCATGCAACGCTTTAGCGACTATTTTGGTGCGGCAAGTATTGGCCGGCTAACGGCAACTTTTCGGTTTAATCAGACGATTGCGGATGCTGCCAGCCATTTTATTCAGCAAAATCCCGAGCAATTGCCCAAGCAAGTGCGGGCTTTTGGTAGCCCCTACCCGCAAGCACTCCAAGTTGTTTATTATGCGCATGCTAACGCCATGGCGTCATTGTGTCATGCCTGTTTGCAGCAGATTGCCGACGCTACGCAGGCATCAACACCGTCTGATCAAGTGATTACCGTATTGATATTAGGGCGCTATCAGCACATGCAACCCGGGCAACTTCGCGATTGGCAGCAGGCTTTTCCCCGCTTGCAGATTGGATTTCTCACCATTCATGCCGCCAAAGGTCTGGAGGCAGATTATGTGATTGTGTTGGGATTGGGCAGGGGCCGCTATGGTTTGCCATCGGGCGTAGCGGCGGATCCTTGGTTACAGGCATTGCACCAGCGGGGATCCCCTTACCCCTATGCGGAGGAGCGCCGGGTGTTTTATGTGGCGCTTACGCGGGCGAAACGACAAGTGGTTTGCCTGGTTGATAAAACTCGGCCGTCTCCATTTATTGCCGATTTGCCCGCCTCATGTGTCACCTATAAGCGTTAAACCCTAGGTGCTTGGCTTTTGTGCACCCTGGGGCATTTCTATTTTGACTTCTAGCACCTCCAATGCATCTTCACGTTCTAAATTAACTTTAATATCGTCGGGATTAATTTTTACATAGCGCGAAATGACTTCTACCAACTCTTTTTGCAGACGTGGCAGGTAATCTGGCGATGGACCATCGCCGCGCTCGTTGATAAGGATAAGCTGTAGCCTATCCTTTGCGACGCTGGCAGATGTTTTTTTGTTCCCGAGAAGAAACTTGAGAAAAGACATATTATTTACCCCCGAACATACGCTTGAACAGCCCGGGTTTTTCATATTCTGTGAATCGTAATGGCTTGTCCTCGCCAAGGTAGCGTGCCACCATGTCATCATAAGCTTGTGCCACGGTGCTATCACGCATGTGGATAACTGGAACGCCCTGGTTCGATGCTTGCAGAACAATTTCTGATTCGGGCGTTACCCCAAGCATTTTGATCCGCAAGATATCTTCAATGTCCTGTAAGGAGAGCATTTCTCCTTCTGCAACGCGCTTGGGGCTGTAGCGTGTCAGGAGCAGATATTCCTTGATCGGTTCGTCACTGCGTTCGGCACGGCGGGACTTGGCAGACAAAATCCCCAGAATTCGGTCAGAGTCCCTAACCGAGGACACTTCCGGGTTTGTTACCACAATGGCGTCATCGGCAAAATAGGCCGCCATGAGGGCACCCGTTTCAATACCGGCGGGGGAGTCGCAAATAATATATTCGAACTCCATTTCTTTCAGCTCATCCAGCACTTTTTCAACGCCTTCACGGGTGAGTGCTTCCTTATCGCGGGTTTGTGATGCGGGCAGGATATAAAGGTTTTCTAGCTGCTTATCCCGGATTAACGCCTGGTTAAGGGTGGCATCGCCCTGGATGACGTTTACAAAGTCGTAGACAACACGCCGCTCACAGCCCATCACCAGATCCAGGTTGCGCAAACCGACGTCAAAATCGATTACCACGGTTTTGTGGCCGCGCTGGGCCAAACCAGCTGAAAAACTTGCACTTGTGGTGGTTTTTCCGACACCACCCTTTCCAGAAGTCACTACAACAATACGTGCCATGACAGGTTTGTTCCTTTAGTTAGACGTTGCCTCGCTATGGTAAAACAAAAACCAAAGTTTTGCGTGACAACGCTTTATTAAACTTTATAAAATATTGAAAACTGTAGCAGACCATTGCGCTCAGTTGTCTAGCGGGATGAAACGCAAGGTGTCCCCCTCGCGTTGTACCACAACCGGCTGCCCATGCAAACGGTCTTCTAACTGCGTTTCTATGGCGCGGTAAACGCCGGCGATGGCCAGCAACTCCGGGTCTAGGTGCGTGGTAAAGATGCGGGCTGTTTCATCGCCCCGGGCGCCAGCCATTGCCTTGCCCCGCAAGGGGCCATACACATGAATATTGCCATCGGCAATTACTTCCGCCCCTTGGCTCACCACACCCATCACAATGAGGTCGGTATCTCTGGCGTACACGCGCTGGCCAGATCGTAGCTGTCGATTAATGACCAAGGCAGCGGGTGCAGGTGTGGGTGCGCTTGCGTCCGTGTCCGTGGTAGGGCGGTTGCGCTTGGCCTTGGCCGCCACGCTGGGCGTATCTTTTTCTTGGGCAGGTTGGCTGGCAGGTCGTGGCGTTGATAGATCGATGGCGGTTAAGCCCAGCGTTTGTGCATTCGCCAGGTTATCGCCATGCGCCACAATCCCCACCGCATGTAAGCGATGCCGCTGAAGGGCTTGCAGGAAGGGTGGCCAGTTGATCTCGCCCTCAACCTGACTGGCATCGATGACAACCGCTTCATCTTCAAAGAAACTGCCGGCGTCCTGCATGCGCTGATCAAGGGCGGCAAGGAGTGCCTTGCTATCGTGACGATGGAGAACGATGCGCAAGGTGTAAATGGTGGCACTTTTGAAGTCTAATGCGAGCGTAGGCGTAGTGGCAGTCAAATCCAGGTGTCCCTTAGCGTAGTAATGCGGTTAATCACAGGCGCTTCTATTGTAGATTCATCCCGATCAGCAACAAAATACCCTAGCCGTTCAAATTGCCAGGTGGTGCCGGCACTGGCTTCGGTGCCGGGCTCCAGCCAGGCTTGAACCGTTTTAACAGAATCCGGATTGAGCGCTTCCAGTAGGGTTTCATCCGTGCCGTCGGGGTTGGCGTCTTTAAATAAACGGTCGTATAGGCGAACCGTCGCTGGAATCGCGTGATCAACGCTCACCCAGGTGATGGTGCCGCGAACTTTTACTGCGCTGGCCCCCGGGGTACCGCTTTTGGTATCGGGCAGATATTCGGCGTGTACCTCGGTAACCTTGCCGCTGGCATCTTTTTTAAACCCTGTGCAGGTGACGATATAGCCGTATTTTAAGCGCACCGTGTTACCAGGATAGAGGCGAAAATACCGTTTTGGAGGGTCTTCCCGGAAATCGTCGCGTTCTATCCAGAGCTCACGGGTAAAGGGAAAGCTTCGGGTCCCGTCTTCTGGCCGGTGGGGGTGGTGGGGTGCCTGGCAGGCCTCACCGTCCCCTTCAGGGTAATTGGTGATCACCAGTTTAATGGGATCCAGTACCGCGACGCGGCGCGGGGCTTTAGGATCCAAATCATCTCGCAGAGCCTGCTCTAAATCGCTATACGGTACGTGTTGTGCCGCTTTGCTAACCCCCAGCCGGTTGCAAAACAAGCGGATGGATGCAGGGGTGTAGCCGCGTTTACGCAAGCCCGCAAGGGTGGGCATGCGGGGATCATCCCAACCATCAACATGTCCATGATCGACCAGTAGTTTGAGTTTGCGCTTGCTGGTGATAACGTGGCTCAGGTTGAGACGAGAAAACTCGTATTGTTGTGGCAGCGGATGGGTGAAATGCCCCAGCTCTGTAAGGCGTTCCAAGATCCAGTTGTAGAAGGGCCGCTGGTCTTCAAACTCAAGCGTGCACAAGCTGTGGGTAATCATTTCCAGGGCATCTTCAACAGGATGGGCCCAGGAATACATGGGATAAATGCACCATTTGTCCCCGGTGCGGTGGTGATGGGCATGGCGGATACGATACAGCACAGGGTCGCGCATATTAATGTTGGGAGACGCCATATCGATTTTGGCCCGTAATGCCATGGTGCCGTCGGGATGCTTGCCGGCACGCATTTCCCGTAAGCGTTGTAGGGAGTCTGCCGCGGGCCGATCTCGCCAGGGAGAGTTTTTTCCTGGCTCGGTAAGCGTGCCACGCATGGTGCGTATGTCGTCGGCGGACTGTTCATCGACGTAGGCATGACCGGCTTCTACCAAGGATTCCGCAAACGTATACATGACGTCAAAATAATCACTGGCATAATAGCAGTGTTCCTGGTTATCGTAGCGCCAGGAGAAACCAAGCCATGACACCATATCAATGATGGCATCGACGTACTCCGCTTCTTCTTTTTCGGGGTTGGTATCATCAAACCGGAGGTGACAAATCCCCTGGTAGTCATTTGCCAAGCCAAAGTTAAGGCAAATACTTTTTGCGTGGCCAATGTGTAAATAGCCATTGGGCTCGGGGGGAAAGCGGGTACGAATACGCGCCGGATCAATGGCGCCTTGCTGCTGTATGGCTGCGGGCCCTGGCTTGCCTGCCCAGCGCTTGTTGGCATAGCGTTGGGCGGCCAAATCATTTTCAATAATGGTACGAATAAAGTTAGAGGTGGGGGATGGGCTGGAATCCATAGTCACACAAACAACAAAAAAGACAAATTAAGAGGCATAATCGGGTTGGCAACACATTACTATGACACATTATGACGCATTTGACACTGTGGCTGGCACAGACGCAACTTTTTTCCGGACTCGGGTTTTTGCTGCTCTTCCTGGCGTTGGAATTGGGGCTGTCCTGGGTACTGGTCGTGTTCAGAGTCAAGGCCCATGGCCGGGGACAAACGCAATTTTCCTGGGTTGAGGCGTATCGCTTTTGGGTGCGTATCTTTGCCTTGGTATTAGCAATCAGTTTTGCTTTGACGCTGGCAGTGTTGTTGCAGCTGGGTGCGCTTTGGTCCGGATTATGGACAAAAATTGGGGATGTTGCCAGTCCCTATGTGGTGGTTATTGTAACCAGCTTTTTTTTAACCCGGACCATTTTTTTGGGCGCCATGCTATTTGGCACCCGTCGTGGTCGCAGTCGGTTGCACGTGTTGGCGGTGGTTGGGGTGGCATTGGGCTCAACGATCACGGTCGTGTTTATGGTGGGATTATTGGCCTGGATGCATACGCCCACCGGGATGGTCTGGTTTAACGGGCGAGCGCTGGTCACCAGTATTGCCGACGTCATGCAAGCGCCCGCAACGCTCAGTTACGTACTGCTGTATTTCGCCACTGCGTTAACGATTACCGGGTTTGTGATGTTGGCAGTTGTGGCCATCCAGGTAATGCGTAATCCCATTGCGCGTGCGCGGATTGTGGTCTTGCAAGTGGCTTTGGTAACGGCGGCCCTTGGCGTGGCCTTGCATTTACCAGGTGTTTTTGGACTGGTAGAGATGGCGTCAGACCATCAGCCAGCGCGTGCTGCGGCCACCGCTGGCTATTGGCAAAGTGGTACGCCTCCGAACTTGGCAATTAGTGGTTGGCCAAATGAGCGCTTGCAGCGTAATGAGGGCGAAATCAGCTGGCGGGGGCGGGCCAAGCATTTGTTAGCACAAGATAATGCAGGTCATTGGATTGGTCTGGATCAATTCTCCGGGATGACACCGCCGCTGGCACTGACATTTTGGTCATTTCGCCTCTTGCTCTTGTTGTTGGGAATGCTGTGCATCCCCTTGCTGGTATTGGTGGTAAAAGCGCGTCGTAGCAGCTTTGACATGGCCCGGTGGTCAGCAGGCTGGTGCCGTTTTTCCAGGGTATGGCAGTGGCCAGCGTTGGCATCGTTTGTCATGGCGTTTGCTTATATCCAGGGAGGGGCTTTGCCATTTGCGGTGCAGCAGATCGTCACCTTAAGTGAGGTAATGTCGCCGGTGTCTGTGCCGGTACTGGGCCTGACCACAGTATTTTATTTGCTGACCTATCTTGCAATCATGATTGGGTTTGCGTTGTTATTACGCCATTATGCGCGCTTTGGTGTGGTGCCTATTCGTCGACGTAGGAGGGCTTTGTGATTACTACCCTTACTGGGGCGCTGGGCTTATCGGCCCACGACAGTGTGTTCTGGATTCCCCTGGCATTTTCCCTGTTGCTGCTGGTGACGGTGACGGCGTTGGTCTTGCTGGATGGGGTGGATGTCGGGGTGGGCTGTTTGTTGATGTTTGCGCCCCTGGGATTGCGTCAAACCATGATACGGCGACTTAATCCGTGGCGGGATGCAAATGAGTTATGGCTGTTTCTGGTGATAGGCCTGTTTTTGGCCGTATTTCCCGGGGCCTGGACGGAGGTGTTCAAGCATTTATACCTGCCGCTGTCCTTGCTGAGTCTGGGAGTCATCCTGCGTACCATCTCGTTCGAGTTTCGCGTCCGCGCACCGGGCACTTTGCAAGGTTTTTTCATACGTACATTTTCCTGGGGCAGTTGGTTAACCGCGATTGCCCATGGGGTGTTGTTAAGCCGTATTGTGGCCAGCTATGAAGTGGGAAGCAGTTACGTGCTGTTAAGTATCTTTTTAGCTGCCTGTGCGGTGGCTGGCTATGCGCTTTTGGGAAGTAGCGCCTTGGCGATGCAAACGACGGGCGCGCTACAACATCAGGCCATTTTATGGGCGCGGGGGGCGACCCGCTGGGTGGCCGCCGGTCTTGTTTGTGTGGCTGCCAGTTTGGCTGCCACGAATACCGGAGTGTTTTGGAAGTGGATGGATGTGCTTGGCGGAGAAACATTTTCCCTGTTATGGGGAGTGTTGTTGGCAAGCTTTGTGATGTTGGAGCTGTTGCTACGTCGTATGCATCATCCGCGCAGCGCGATACGGGTGTTGCCGTTCATACTGGCCAGCCTGATCATGACGCTAGGCCTGATAGGCCTGGCTTATAGCTTTTTCCCCTATATTGTGCTGGACACCATCACGCTGTGGGATGCGGCCGTCAGTGCCCCCATGCTGCGTTTTGCACTGGGCAGTACGTTAATGATTATGCCGGTTGCGTTAGGATTCAATAGTTGGGCGTATCGCGGTTTCTTTCGGCAAATACACTGAAACACGCAAGCCTTTGCCGGCCACGTTGTCTAGGCGGAGATGCCCTTGATGGCTACGAGAAATCGCGTCGGCAAGCGCCAACCCCAGGCCAACGGAGCCGGTGCGGGTCCGGGCATCATCCAACCGTGAAAACGGCCGCAATGCTTCTTGCTGACGCTCGGTCTGAATGCCCGATCCATGATCGGTTACTTGAATTACAACGGAATCACCCTGGATGGTAAGGGCAACCTCAATGGGTTCTTTGCCGTGATTCAGGGCATTGGTAATCAAGTTATCAATCAAACGGTCTAATGCCGCAATATCTCCCTTGATTCTTACAGGCTGATCGTTTGTATAGAGGAATTCGATTTGGCAACCACTGCTTTCCCAGGCGGCCACTTTTTCTACCAGCCAGTCATCTAATTCAATAAGCTCAAAGGAATAGGAGGCGGGATCAGAACCCCGGACAAATCCTATAAACTGGTCAATCATTTGCTGCATGTCTTTAACATCTTGGCGCATGCCTTCTTGGAACACGGGATCTTCCAGCATTTCTATGCGTAACCACATGCGGGATAAGGGGCCTTTTAAATCGTGGGGCAAGCCCGCCAGCAGCGTACGTTGCACCGCATTGGATTCCGCGACCGCGTCTTGCATGGCATTAAAGCGTTGTGCCAGGATGCGCGTTTCCCGGGGCCCAGTGGGCCGAACGTGTTGGGGCTTTCCGGCGGCCAATTGGTCCGCCGCTTTGGCCAAGTGTGATAAGGGGCGAGTAATATGCCAGGAAAATGCCGCTGCCAAGATAAGAAACAGCCCCATGCCCAGTAGCCAAAAGACAATAATGGGCGTGCCAATGGAGGGGGCAACGCGATCCAGTGGAATTACCAGCCATTCGCGCTTGGTATCTGAAGGGCCAAGGTTGTCATCGCCAATCAGGGAAATATAAAGTTTGGGGTTGGAGCCATGTGACAAGGCGACCCGGGTGTTGTCTTGTAATTGCTCATTGAGAGCATCAACAAAGGTTTTCAGTTTTTTTTGTGGGACGGCATGGTCCTGGCTTTGTTCGGCCTTGGGGCGGTGCCATTTGCGTGAATGTTCTAACCGTGTATGGCGCGGGAGGCTACGCGTCCACAGCCGCCATTCCCGACCCGATTTTTCATGGACGTAATCGGCGCGTTCCCCTTTGGGGACGTGCTCAAGCGCGCTGCGCAACGTCCGTAAGGTTGTTACGGTTAATTCCACCGCAACCTTTTGGGTGAATTGCCGCCAGGACCAGGAAACGGTGGCAAAGGTGGCGGCTTGCACCATGAGCATGATGCCAAGAATTAGCACCACCATCTGGGCACGTAAAGAAAGGGGAAACCAGCGTTGCAGGCGTTTTTTCATGGGGAGAAGCGGTAGCCGACACCCCATACGGTTTGTATCCAGCGGGGTTGGCGCGGGTCTTCTTCAATGGCACGTCGTAGTCGTAAAATAGCAATGTCGATGGCCCTATCGTTACGTACCCCTTCGTCATCATCACGGGCGAGGGCAAGCAGGCGTTCGCGCGACAAGGGCTTACCGGGGTTACTGACCAGGGCTTCGAGAAGGTTGGTTTCCCCACCGGTAAGGCGGATCACCTCCTCATCGCGGGACAGTAAACGGGTAACGGGGTCATAAACAAACGGCCCAAATGCCACGGGCTCATCTTTCAGCAGTGCGGACGCCCCTTTTTTACGGCGTAATACGGCTTCAACGCGCGCTAACAGCTCACGTGGATCAAAGGGTTTACCAAGATAGTCATCGGCACCGGCTTCAAGCCCGATAATGCGGTCTACCGTTTCATCACGGGCCGTGAGTAAAATAACGGGGATATCTTCCCCTTGTTCTCGTAGCGCGCGGCAGGCATCGGCGCCATCGCCGTTAGGCAGCATTCGGTCGAGTACGATGAGATCGGGCGTATAACGTATGATGCGTTCTGGCAAATCCCGGCTATCAGGGGCCAGTAAGGTATCGTAGCCATGGCGGTTGAGATAATCTGCCAGGAGTTGACGTAAAGCAGGGTCATCATCGACCACAAGGATTTTTGTTAGAGGACTTGTCATAATAGGGAACTTGTCAGAATAAACTTAAGTTTGCTTGCTCTGTGATGACCTGACAAGATTAATGTAACGCTTTGAAATAGGTGAGTTGTGAAACCAGGCTGGCAATGGACGCATGCCTTAGCTCGTATCGTACGCCATAGAATACAGTATGTGCGTAGAAGATTGGCACGCCAGCAATGGTTATCCGACTTGCCCGCCATGCTGTTTTGGGCTGCCCTGGCAGGGGTGTTGGCAGCATTCACCACCATTGGCTTTCATATGGGCATGGCGTTGGTGCAGCAGCTGGCAACCGGCCGCAGTGGTTCCATTGTGCAGGTTACAACACAATTGCCGTGGTTGGGTCGCATTGCTTTCCCCGCTTTGGGCGGGCTGGCCGCGGGTGGCTTGCTTTGGTGGGCCAGTAAAATCAAGGCGGGCAGTCATTCGGATTATATGGAATCTGTCGCCATCGGGGATGGCAGGCTGTCCATGAGGCATGGCCTACTGCGTTCCCTGTCTTCCCTGATAACGGTTTCTTCCGGTGGGTCCATTGGGCGCGAGGGGGCCATGGTGCATTTGGGCTCCATGGCGGCCTCTGCAATTGGCCAGTTTGGCCGGTTTAGTACGGTCAGGTTGCGGTTGCTGGTGGCTTGTGGTGCTGCCGCGGGGGTTGCCGCCGCCTATGGCGCACCCATTGCCGGCGCCTTGTTTGTGGCGGAAATCGTTTTGGGCACTATGGCCATGCAAAGCTTTGGGCCTTTGCTCGTCGCCGCCGCCTCGGCCAACTTGGTAATGCGATTTACGGGGCATTACACCACCACCTATGCCATGTATGGCATGCAACATATCCCGGCCCCCGAAGTGTTGCCGTTTATTGTGCTGGGGCTATTAACCGGCTTGGCAGCCCCTTTATTTCTACAGTTTCTTGGTTGGTGCCGGTCATTATTTCGTCGTACCCGCTTGCCACTGCCGTTTCGGCTTTGCTTAGGGGGCATATTGCTTGGGGGCTTGCTTACATTTCGTCCCGATGTGGCGGGAAATGGCTTTAGCGTGGTGCATTCATTGTTGCATGATCAGTGGGCTTGGCATGCGGTGGTGCTGATCCTGATCTTCAAGGTGTTGGCCACGGCCTTAACGGTGGGCTCGGGTGCTGTGGGTGGGGTATTTACACCCGCGCTGTTTGTTGGCGGGGCGTTTGGAACCCTAATAGGAAAATTGGTGGCATGGCTTATGCCATCGGTGGGTGCCCATGTTTATATGTATACCTTGGTGGGGATGGGCAGCTTTTTAGGGGCGGCAACCAATGCACCGTTAATGGCCATTTTAATGATTTTTGAAATGACCTTGAGTTATCAATTGGTGTTGCCATTAATGTTAGCGTGCGTGGTGGCATATTTTGTTTCGCGGGCGGTTGCCGAGGTCGCCATGTATGATGTGATCGTCGCGCGGGAGCGCGATCGGCGCTTGTTGCATGAAATGCGTCACACAACCTTAGGTCAGCTGGTTCGTCCGGCGGCCACCATTGTTTCCACCACTACCCCTTTATCAGAAGCCTTACAAATGTTTGCGGATTATCCGGTTCGTTATTTATATGTTGTTGATGAGAACAACGTCTACCATGGGGTGATTGCCCAACAAGATCTCACCAGCCTAATGCTGGGCCAACAAGATATCAGCGATACCCTGGCGGGTGACGTATTGCGACTGGATTTTGTGCGTACCTTGTACAGCAACATGACCCTGGATCAGGCGCAAAGCCATTTTGTGCAGTTCGATGGGGAGCGCTTGCCCGTGGTGAGTCGTGACGAGCATCCCCGTTTGTTAGGGGTAGTTTATAAGTCCTCCTTACTAGAAAAGTACAGTGCCTTAAAGCGCTCCCTGGATGTTTCGGGGGAGTCTCTCATGGTTTATCGTGCGGGCCGTCGCGATCAATCCTTCCGCAAAAAACGCTCCCAGGCTCGGCAGTAAAAGAGTCGGATGATGCAAGACGCTCGAAGGATATTGCAGCACACGTTTGGGTTTACGGATTTTCGACCCCCCCAGGAAGCTGTTATTCACCATGTCATCCACGGTGGGGACGCGTTGGTATTAATGCCCACGGGTGGCGGCAAATCGTTGTGTTATCAAATTCCGGCATTGCTCCGTGAGGGGACCGGCGTGGTCATCTCGCCCCTGATTGCGCTGATGCAAAATCAGGTGCAGCAGCTGCGTGCCAAAGGGGTACGCGCGGCGTATTTAAACTCCGCACAAACTCCCCGGGCCAGTCGTCGGGTTGAGCAAGCGTATATGGCTGGAGACCTGGATTTGCTGTATGTGGCGCCCGAGCGATTGTTGCAATCACGATGTTTAGCCATGCTGGCACATCATCCCATTGCTTTGTTTGCCATTGACGAAGCACATTGTGTGGCGCAATGGGGGCATGATTTTCGTCCGGAATATCTAAAGCTTTCTGTGCTGCAGTCGCGTTGGCCAACCGTCCCGCGAATAGCGTTGACGGCAACCGCAACCACCGCCACACGACAAGAAATTATGCAGCGTTTAGGCTTGGCGTCGGCGGCCTGTTTTACCAGCAGTTTCAACCGCCCGAACATTTGCTATCGGATTGTGCAAAAACAGCAGACGCGTCAACAGCTGCTGCGCTTTATCCAGACCGAGCATCCCGGACAAAGTGGCATTGTGTACGCCTTTTCCCGGCAACGGGTGGAATCCTTCAGTCACTATTTACAGGAAGCCGGGATTCGGGCCTTGTCGTATCATGCCGGCTTAAGCGCCGAGCAACGTCGCGACCATCAGCAACAGTTTTTGCATCAGCCCGACTTGGTCATGGTGGCGACCATTGCTTTTGGTATGGGCATAGACAAGCCGGATGTACGATTTGTGGCGCATATTGACCTGCCGCGTTCGGTGGAGGGCTATTACCAAGAAACCGGGCGCGCTGGTCGTGATGGCTTGCCGGCAACGGCCTGGCTGGCCTATGGCTTGAATGACGTGATGCAATACCGGCGGTTTATAGGGGATGCCGGGAGTTCACCACAGCATCAGCAACGCTTGTTACGCCAGTTAGATGCCATGTTGGGCTTGTGCGAGACCTTGGAATGCCGACGGCAACATCTACTGGCCTATTTTGACCAAAGCCTGCGTGACTGTGGCTATTGCGACAACTGCCTGCAACCGCCCCAGGCCTGGGATGGCACGATTGCCGCCCAGAAGCTGTTGTCGGCCATTTACCGCTTGTGGCGCGAGCGTGGCCAGCAGTTTGGTGCCACGCATTTGATTGATATTTTGCGGGGGCGACAAACCCGTCGGGTACAAACCTATGGCCATGACAGCCTAAGCGTGTTTGGGGTTGGGGCAGACTTGTCGGTAGCAATGTGGCGCAGCGTGCTACGCCAGCTGTTGGCATTGAATTATGTGCGCGTGGATTATGAAAATTACAATACCGTAACGCTTACAGAAACCAGCCGCGAGGTACTCAAGGGAGAGACGCAGGTGATGTTACGTCGGGAGGTAAAGCGTTAACGGGGCGCGTTACTCGAAGAGGTCGGGTGCTTGATCGGTTTGCGGGCTGGGCAAGCCAAGGTGGCGCCAGCTGGTTTGTGTGGCCATGCGGCCCCGGGCCGTTCGGTGAATAAACCCGTGTTGGATTAAATAAGGTTCAATAACGTCTTCTATGGTGTCTCGTTCTTCGCCAATGGCAGCTGCCAAACTGTCTAAACCAACCGGCCCACCATCAAATTTTTGAATAATTGCTTCCAGCAATTTGCGGTCCATGAGGTCTAGCCCATGGGGATCAACCTCTAGCATGGTAAGGGCGGCTTGGGCAATCTCTGCCGTAATGGTTCCATCTGCCTTGACTTGCGCATAGTCGCGAACGCGGCGCAGTAAGCGGTTAGCGATGCGCGGGGTACCGCGGGCGCGCCGGGCAATTTCTTCCGCGCCTTGTGTGGTTAATTCGGTATTCAAAAGCTGCGCACTGCGACCAACAATTTTGGCGAGTTCGGTTGCGGAGTAAAATTCCAGCCGTGAGACAATCCCAAAACGATCTCGCAAAGGGTTGGTGAGCATGCCGGCCCGCGTGGTGGCGCCCACCAGGGTAAAGGGAGGCAGATCCAGTTTGACGCTGCGTGCAGCAGGCCCTTCGCCAATCAAGATGTCAATTTGGAAGTCTTCCAGGGCGGGGTAGAGGATTTCTTCAACAACCGGGGACAGCCGATGAATTTCGTCAATAAACAAGACATCGTTGGGCTCCAGGTTGGTGAGTAAAGCGGCCAGATCCCCGGGGCGTTCCAGTACCGGCCCCGACGTTTGTCGTAGCTGTACATCCAGCTCATGTGCCACAATATGAGCGAGTGTTGTTTTTCCCAACCCGGGAGGCCCAAACAGCAATACATGGTCCAAGGCTTCACTGCGATGCTTGGCGGCTGAAATAAAGATTTCCAGCTGTTCACAGACACGCCGTTGCCCCGTATAGTCTGTAAAGCTTGTGGGGCGTAATGCCTTCTCGATGGAAGCTTCGGCGGAAGAGGTTTTTTCTGGCGCCACCATACGGTCTGTCGGGGGTAAACCAGTGAGTGAGTCTGAGTGTATGGCCATAATAATGCAACTGTGGTTATTTACCGGGGGGATTCATCTTGTACCAGTATACGATCCGGAAAACTAAGTATGACAGCAGTGTATCCTAGTTACGAGGCGGTATTAGAGGCGGCGCATACCTTAAATGGTCACGCCCATCGCACGCCTGTGTTACGTTCACAAACTTTGAATGCGCGTTTGCAAGCCACCGTTTATTTTAAAGCGGAGAATTTGCAACGTATAGGCGCGTTCAAGTTTCGAGGGGCTTTTAATGCCATTTCCCGGTTAACGCCCGCACAGAAACGGGCGGGTGTGGTGACATTTTCATCGGGAAATCATGCGCAGGCAGTGGCGTTAGCCGCCCGTTTATTGGATGTGACCGCAACGGTCATCATGCCCGCAGATGCTCCCAAGGCCAAGGTGGCGGCAACGCAAGGCTATGGCGGGCAGGTGGTGTTCCATGACCGGCATAAACAAGATCGGGAGGCGATGGCCCAGGCGTTGGTGGCGCAGCAAGGCGTCACGTTAATTCCCCCATTTAATCATCCGGACGTTATTGCAGGGCAGGGCACTGCCGCAAAAGAATTATTTGAAGAAGTGGGTCCGCTGGACTATTTGTTTGTGCCTTTGGGGGGTGGGGGTCTGCTATCCGGGAGCTTGCTTGCAGCGGAGGTGTTGGCGCCAGACTGCAAGGTTATTGGTGTGGAGCCGGAAGCAGGCAACGATGCCTGGCAGTCGTTGCGTGCCGGGTATCCCGTTCAAATACCCCAGCCAGATTCAATTGCCGATGGCGCCGTCACACGACAGCTTGGGGATCTCACTTTTGACATTATCAAGTCTCGGGTACATGACATTCAATTGGTCGATGATGCCAGCCTCGTGGAGGCGATGCAGTTTTTTGCCGAGCGTATGAAAATTGTGGTCGAGCCTACCGGCTGTTTAGGCGCTGCAGCGGCCTTTAGGCAGGCACACGAGCGACAGGGGAAACGCGTGGGCGTGTTATTAAGCGGCGGCAATGTTGATTTGGCCTCGTATGCACGCTATTTGTCCAACACTTGGTAAAGTGCGCTGGCCGCCGTTTCATCAATTTTGTTGGCATGTTTTGCCAAGGTGGTGGCGGCCTTCCCCAGCTGGCGGTATAAGGCAGCGCTGTCTGCATCAATGGTATGGATGGCTTGCAGGTGTTTGACCACCGTTTGTACATCCCCACGGGAAATGGGTCCCGGCATGTTTTTGGCAATATCACCATTTTCCAACGCCGCAATGGTGCCTTTTAATAGTGGCAGCAAGGCTTGTAGGGCTTGGGCTTCCGTGGCGCCCCAGCTGGTCCAGAATTTTGCGGCCTCGGCCAGCAGCACATGAATATGTTGAGCGGCATAGTTGCCAGAGGCGTGGTAAAGCGCACGGGCTTGTGGGGGCAGCGTCAGGCTATGGCATTGCAGTTGCTGTGCCATGTCGTGGAGTACGTCGTCCAAGGGCGTGGCGGCGTCAACGGCAATCGTACAACCCGTCAGGGTTGCCAGCGCCGTCCGGGGGTTGTCACCGAAGGCTTGCATGGGGTGAAAGCTGCCGGGGTGCGCGGCGTATGCGTGAACTCCCTGTAAAACCGACAAGTCATTGGCGCCACTGCAATGCACCACATACTGTCCCGTACGCCAGCGCACGGTGTTGCTGACCCCCGCAATGGTATCGTCGGGCGTGGTGATAAACACCAGATCGCAGTGCTCGGCGATTGTTTGTGGGGAGTCATCGGCATGGCAGTGTTGCAACTGATTTGCCATGGTTTGTGCACTGCTAAGGCGTCGGCTGGCAACGTGACGGATGCGATGAGCCGTTCGTTGCTCAAGTGCCAGCGCGAGGGTTTGCGCCAGGCGCCCGGCACCAATAAAGCCAATTGTGAGAGCAGTCGCTTGAGCCGTTGGAGAAGTGCGGTTAGCTGTCATTTTGAAACTCCGCGGACCAATGCATGACCCGCTTTTCCAGCGCGGTAATCGCGGATACCAGAATAATCCCTACCACTGATAGCAAGATTACCGCGGCAAACATATCCGTGGCATTTAACGTCGCCAGAGCGGAAATCATTAAGTAGCCCATGCCGGTGGTGGAGCCAACAAATTCTGCCAAAACAACGCCAATGAGTGAAAAGCTGACGGCGTTGGGAAGCGCCGCAAAGGTCCAGGCAGCGGCCGCAGGAATACGAACCCGCCATAGGATTTGCCGGGGGCTGCCACCCAGGGTACGACAAAAGGCCAAGAGTTCCCAATTAATACTGCGACCCCCTTTGTAGGTATTAAAAAACACCAGAAAAAATACTACAAACCAGGCAGTGACAACCTTGGATAGCAGGCCGAGTCCAAAAAACATGGTGATAAGTGGCACAAAGGCCACCCGCGGCATGGAGTTACAGGCAACAATAAAGGGATGAAAAATATCGGCCAGCTTTTGGCTACGACTCAGTGCCAAGCCTACTAAAAAGCCACTGCCCACACCCACCACCAAGCCCACGAAAGTTGCCTGCAAGGTGAGCCAAAGATGCGGCCAGACGGATTGAGGTCCAAACTGCACCCATTCAAATAGACGCTTGGCAATAAGGGACGGCCGGCTAATGAAAAAGGGGTCGAAAATGGTATTTTCTACAAACCACGGAATACGGGTAAGCGCTTCCCAGGCAAAAAACACACCGAGGCTGATGCTGAGCTGCCAGATGAAAACCCCTGCTTTATAGCGACGCGTGGAGTTTGAGGTGGGGCGTGACCGTGGAGCATTCATAGCGCCAGTTTAAATTGTTGTCCCAAGATGTTCCAGATTTTTTGGTAGTGTTCAGCAAAAGCAGGGGATTTTCTTAAGGCGTAAACATCTCGTGGGCGGCTGAGGCTAATGGCCTCCTCCAGCAAAATCGTGCTCGGTGGGGTCGACAGCACAATCACACGATCGGATAGGGTAATGGCTTCATCCAGGTCGTGGGTGACCATAACGACCGTTTGTCCAAGTTGGCGCCAGATACGCATAAGCTCCCCATGCAGGCGGGTTTTTGTATGGGTATCCAATGCGCCAAAAGGCTCATCAAGCAACAATATCTTGGGTTCAACCGCCAAGCTCATAAGTAAGGCCAGGCGTCGCCGCATGCCACCGGATAGCTGATAAGGGTAGGCCTGCTCAAAGCCTTCCAGACCGCCCAAGGCAATGAGTTGGGCAACCCGTTGCTGGATGGTGTTGCTAGCCATTTTGTTAAAACGCATGCCCAGGGCAATGTTTTTTTCTACGGTGTACCAGGGCAATAACGTATCTTTTTGGAAGATATAACCCAGGGAAGGGTGCAGGCGCCGCTCTATGGTTTCATTGGCAATGCGAATGTGCCCTTGCGTGGGGGCCACAAAGCCGGCAATCATGTTTAGCAAGGTGCTTTTGCCACAGCCGGAAGGGCCTACCACGGATACAAATTCCCCTTGGGCAATTGCCATGGAAATATTGCCAATGGCCTGGGTGATGCCCTGGTCAGAAAGAAATTGTTTGCTGACATGGGTGAGTTCAATCACGCCATCGCATCCCAGGCTCGTTTCACAAAAGACATGTCAACGCAACGGGAATAGGGAGCTGCCTTTAATGCGTCATCAGATAGCAGACGGTCGCCACCCATAATTCCTAGCATGCGATTGTAGGCGTCTTCACGAATGATGTTATCGGCAAGCCACACGGACTGTTGATAGGCGTGCACCGCATCGTGCACCGATTGTTCAGACAGGCTACTGAGATAGGGTTGATAAATGACGTTGGTAATTTCCTGGGCGTCATGCTGGTTGATGAAGTGTTGCGCTTTCACCATGGCGTTAACAAAGCCCTGTATGGTTTCGGGTTGCTTGTCGATAGTGTCCTGCAAGGTATAGGCGGCAATGCCGGGAACATCCCCACCAATGAGGGCATTCCATTTGTCTTCCTGGATGCCATCAAAAATGGGAACGGCCCAGCCTTCATTGATTGCTTCGCTCATCATGGATGCGGTCGCCATGGTGGCGGTTACGGATCCGGTCTTTAGGGCCCCTAACATGGTGGCCAGATCCCCTAGGGGGCGAATTTCTACAGTGTCGGCAATGCCCGCGGTTTCAACCAGGTAGTCTGCCATCAACGCCGTTACCGAACCCGGCTGTGTGGCACCAATGCGTTGCCCGGCCAAGTCTTCCAGGCTTGTGATGGTGCCGCTGTCGAAGTCTTTTTTACGCACCAACACATTGGCATAGGTCATGCGTTTGTCAAAGCCGAAAATAAGGCAGGCCGGTTTGCCCGCAATGGTAAGTTTGGGGGCCTCGATTGCGGCAGTAGCGCCAATCAATATTTGCTTTGCCGCGAGCAGCTGATTCGTTCGCGGGCCACTTTGGCTATCCAGGTAGTTCACCTGCAAGCCTTCTTCTTCAAAGTAATTTTGGGCCAGTGCCACATAGCCAACGGTGAAAATGGGATCAATACTGCCTTGGCCATAGTCAACTTTTGTGGGTTTGGCGATGGCGCGTTTGGTAACCCCAATGCCGGTGCTTAATAAGCCCATGCTGGCGACACTGGCGGTGAGCAGGCGGCGACGGGTGGGGTATCGAGGAGTGTTACGGGTGTTCATATGGTTTGCTTAACGGCGTGCCAAATGTTGTAAGGCAAGCCGTATTCCCTCCGTTACATTAATATCCTTGGGCAACGTTTTCATGACCTTTTTTACTTCCGATGCAGAGTACCCCAGGGCCCCCAATGCAGCGGGGATATCTTGTGATTCACTGGTGCCACCGGTGGGCGCAAGCGCGGGCTCGGTGGGTTGCGGCAGTTTGTCCCGTAATTCTAGCAATAAACGGTCAGCGGTTTTACGGCCAATGCCGGGGATACGCATGAGGGGGGCGGTTTCTTGCTGGGCGATATGCTGCGCCAGCTCATCCGCTGTCATGCCGGATAATATGGCTAACGCGGTGCGTGCACCAATGCCAGAGACTTTAATCAAGATTCTAAAGGTATGGCGTTCCTGGGCATTGGCAAAGCCATATAAGGTGTGAGCATCGTCGCGCACCGCCAAATGGGTGAACAGGGACACCTGTTGTCCTGTGTCAGGTAATTGGTATAGCGTGCTCATCGGTACATCGATATCGTAGCCAATGCCGTTAACATCGACGCATATCACCGGGGGGGATTTTTCAATCAGGGTGCCGGTAATCCGTCCAATCATGTTGTTGTTCCCTTAATCGTCGGTAATTCGCCCGCTCCGCCACCGCTGTCGGATGCCAGGAGAGGAGTCTTGCTGTAGCTTATCCATCAACGGCCGCGTGTGCGCGTGGCAGATGGCACACGCCAAGGCATCCGCAGAATCGGATCCGGGGCGTTCATTGAGGTTGAGCAGGCGCTGTACCATATGTTGTACTTGCTCTTTGGCGGCATGTCCATTGCCAACAATGGACTTTTTAATTTGTAGGGCGGTGTACTCATACACCTCCAGGCCGCTATCGGCCAAGGCGCACATGGCTGCACCCCGTGCTTGCCCAAGTAGCAAGGTGCTTGCGGGATTAATGTTAACAAACACTTTTTCAATGGCAGCAACGTCTGGACGCGTATGCTGAGCGACTTCCCGGATGTCGTCCAGAATATGCTTGAGACGCTGCGCCAGGGGCACCTTGCTGGGCGTGCTAATCGTGCCACTGGTGATATAGCTGAGCTGATTATGGTGGGCCTGGATCACGCCAAAACCGGTAGATCGCAGGCCCGGATCGATTCCTAAAATACGCATTAATGCCAAAAGTGTCTGACGCCAGTAAAGACCATGGTCAGACCTCGTTCATCGGCAGCAGCGATAACTTCCTCATCACGAATGCTGCCGCCAGGTTGAATAATTGCTGTGGCCCCCGCGTCGGCGACAACGTCCAGGCCATCTCTAAAGGGGAAGAAGGCGTCCGACGCCACCACAGCGCCGGCCAAGCTCAGTCCCGCAGCGCTGGCTTTGGTGGCGGCAATCTGGGCGGAGTCTACCCGGCTCATTTGGCCCGCGCCAACGCCCAGCGTCATACCATTGCCAGCAAATACAATGGCGTTGGACTTAACATATTGCGCAACCTGCCAGGCAAACAGTAGGTCGCCTTGCTGAGCTGGTGTCGGTTGCTGTTTGGTCACCACCTGAAGATCTGCCACAGTCAACGGGTGGTGGTCGGGATCCTGGACTAACCAGCCCCCACCCACCCGTTTTATTTGCATGGCATTGCTGCCTGAACCCAAGGGGACTTCCAGGACACGAATGTTTTTGCGTGCTGCAAGTTGTGTTAGCGCCTCAGCAGTGTATTCTGGCGCGAGCAATACCTCTAGAAATTGTTGCTTTAATGCCGCCACGACGTCTTCATCGACCGGCCTGTTAAAGGCAATAATGCCGCCAAATGCAGAGGTGGGGTCGGTTTTAAACGCCTTCTCGTAGGCCGCCAATGGGGTATCGGCGATAGCAACTCCGCAGGGATTTGCGTGTTTGACGATAACGCAGGCAGGGTGGTCAAGGTGGCGCACGCATTCCCAGGCCGCATCGGCATCGGCAATATTGTTGTAGGACAAATCCTTGCCCTGGTGTTGTTGGTAATTGCCCAGCAAGCCGGCGGGGATGTGAGCATCGGTATAGAAGGCGGCCCGTTGATGGGGGTTTTCTCCATAGCGCAAGGATTGGCGTTGCTGCCATTGCGAACTTAGCGTGCGGGGCCAGTGGTGACGCTGTGGTGCCGTCTCCTGGGCGGGGGCAGCGTCGCTAACACTACTGAGATAATTGGCGATCATGCCGTCATAGGCAGCGGTGTGGGCAAAGGCCTTGGTGGCGAGTGCAAATCGTTGCGCATAAGTAGGCATGCCAGCAGGACTGTCCAGGCTTGCTAACACCTCCGCATAATCGGCCGGATCAATGACCACGGTTACGCCCCCTTCTTCGGTGCCATGGTTTTTGGCACCTGCCCTAAGCATGGCAGGGCCGCCGATATCGATATTTTCTATCGCGTCGGCAAAGGAGCAATCTGCCGCTGCCGTGGCTTGTTCGAAGGGGTATAGATTGACCACCAGCAAGTCAATGGCATCAATCTCATGCGTCGCCAAGGCACGCATATGGGCTGCGTCCTCTCGACGTGCCAGCAAGCCCCCGTGGATACGGGGGTGCAATGTTTTAACGCGTCCGTCCAGGATTTCCGGAAAACCCGTGTGTGCGGCCACTTCGGTAACGGCAAGTCCGGCTTGTGTGAGCAATTTGGCCGTTCCGCCGGTTGACAGTAGACGAACCCCTTTGTTTGCCAAGGCTTGGGCAAATTCGACAATACCAGTTTTGTCGGAGACGGATAGAAGTGCGGTGCGAATAGTCATGAGATCATTGCCAAAGGAGAGTCTTAAAGATTATAGGTAGCGCGTTTGCGACGTAAGGTATTACGGGTGATGCCAAGCATTTCAGCGGCTTGGGTTTGGTTGCCTTGGGTTTTTTCTAATACAACCTCAATAACGGTTTTTTCAACGGAGCTCACCACCATAGAGAGCATATTACGCGGGCTGGACTCTCCAAGATCGGAAAAGTAGCGCTCTAGCTGTTCACGGACGGATTGCTCCAGGGAAGTGGACTGTGTCATCTTTTTAGTATGTGAGTTTAGTGGCGGGTTAAAAAATCGTTGGCGGGATATTGCTGCAACCAATGGTCAAGTGCCCTGGATTGTTCGGCGGCTTCACCAATTTGGTGAATGCGTGGCAGCCATTGTTTTGCATCAGGAAGATCACGCAAATACCAGGCAATATGTTTGCGCGCCGATCGCACACCGGTATCGTTGCCATAAAATGTATAGTGATCGTCCAAATGGCTCAGGAGCACTTCATGTAGCTCCCCATAGGTAGGGGGCGGCCGGTGCTCCCGGGTTTGCAGGTAGTGATGGATTTCCCTGAAAATCCAGGGACGACCTTGGGCAGCTCGTCCTATCATAATGGCATCCGCGCCCGTTGTCTGTAACACTTCTTGAGCTTTCTCCGGGCTGTCAATATCGCCATTCGCAATAACAGGGATGTCTACAGCCTGTTTGACTTGCCGTATGGTGTCATATTCTGCGTGCCCTTTAAAGAAGTCACAACGGGTACGTCCATGGATGGCAATGGCGGCGATGCCGGCCTCTTGGGCAATTTTTGCCACTTGCAAAGCATTGCGGGAATCAGCGTCCCAGCCTGTGCGAATTTTTACAGTGACGGGGACCTCATGGGGGTGACAGGCTTCTACCACCGTGGAGAGGATGCGTGCAACCAAGGCTTCATCGCGTAGCAAGGCAGAGCCGGATGCAGCCCGACATACTTTTTTCATGGGGCAGCCCATGTTGATGTCGATAATACGGGCGCCTTTATCAATATTGAAAACAGCTGCCTGGGCCAGCATTTCGGCATCGGAACCTGCCAACTGTACGGTGATGGGGTCAACTTCCCCGTCGTGATTGGTGCGTCGGGCGGTTTTTACGCTATGCCACAGCTCGGCATTGCTGGCTGCCATTTCAGACACAGCGTGCCCGGCGCCCAACTGTCTACACAGTTGGCGATAGGGTCTGTCCGTGACGCCCGCCATTGGGGCCACAAAAACCGGATTGGGGAAGTGCCATGAGCCAATATGCATGCCAGGATTTTAGCAGGATCTGGAATTACACTCGTAAGCCTTGCAGCAGATGGCGGGCAAAGCTGGTTCGCAGGGGCGCCACCATGTCTAGTGTTAGTAAGGCGAGGCCACAGGCGTGCTCAACCAGTGGGTTGCCCGTGACAAACAGGCGGGGCAGGAGATCGGTAATTCCGGCAGTTAGCCAACGGTCGGCATGGCGCCGCTCGATATAGGCCTGTAAAAACGGCTGAGCATCACGTTCCGGGTTTGCCAGCCACGGTGCCAAGCTTAAGCTAAGCTGGGCGACATCGCGCAAGCCCAGGTTAAGTCCTTGTCCCGCAACGGGATGCAGGGTTTGTGCAGCATTGCCAATGGCCAGGGTGTTTGGGCCCATTAAAATGGGGCCAGCATGTAAGGACAAGGGGAACACATGCCGTTTGCCAACAACGTTCAAGGCACCCAGCCGATCGCCAAAGTGCGCATTGATGGCCCGGTTAAAATCCCCTTCCGAGAGATCATTGAGCGCCTGCGCTTGTTCCGGTGGGCAACACCAGACCACGGCGTATACATTTGGGGTGTCGGGGTGGGGTAACAGCGCCAGCGGACCTTGGCGGGTAAACCTTTCATACGCCCAGGCTGTTTTAGGGCGATTCGCTTTTACCGTTCCCACGACCGCATGCTGGTTGTAGTAGCGGGCGATGCCTTGAGGTCGTTGGCCATGGGAAATAATCGTGATACGCGCCTGTTGGGGAGACGTTGTCGTGGCTTGCTCGGGGCGTTGTGCCACCCCACTTGTTTGCAGTTGCTGGTGAAGCGTGCCGATAAGGTCTTCATAGCGCACCACGCTGCCCAGTCGAGGCACGTTAAGGTCCTGGTGCCGGATGACTGTACGCCCCAGCCGCTGCTTTTGTGAGACATGTACGGTTGTAATATCGGCACTTTGACGTGGCCAGGCATTCAGCTGCTCGATGAACAGACGGCTGCCCTGGTTAATGGCAATGGTGCGAGGATCGGGTTTGGGCGCGCGTTGTGCCTGCCCTGCGGCATCGGGGGCTGGCGGTGCATCGAAATGCCCACAAATGGCAATGCGCTCGGGCGCCGTTGCGTGCTGTGCGAGGGCTAATGCGATCGTACAGCCAACGGGGCCGGAGCCATGAATGATAATGTCGTAAGGGTATGATGACATAAATGCCCGAAGCTCGATAAACTAAGCGTAGTGTTCCTATGCTATCGCAACAGGAGGTCGCTGCCTATGGCAACACCACCCCCGACCATTCATCGCAACAAAGTGGTTGTGGCCTGGTTGGCCAGCCTATTGGGTGTATTTAGTATTCATTGGTGGTATTTGGGCCGGCGCCACGCCTGGCTAATGACCACATTCTCCGGGGTAATGCTGCTCTTTGCGCAATTTTACCCCGTATGGTGGGATAATGTCCCGTTCTTGCTATTATTAATCCCAATTAGCGCAGGGATTATCGAATCCCTGGTGTTTGCACTAACACCCGATGAGAAATTTGATGCCCGTTATAACCCGGACTCACCGCAGCAAACAAAAACAGGTTGGGACGCCGTTATTGCCGCGATTGTGACAACATTTTTAGGGGGAACTGTTGTGATTTTCGGAATCGCAATGGTGGTAATGTATGTGTATAGAGCGATGGGTTGGTTAGACGGCTATGTTTTATGACCTGGTTTCATGGCAGCAGATTATTTTACTTACGCCCTTGAGTGGTTAACGCCGTGGGAGTTTTCTCCCACGCTGGTCGTGCTGTTTCTGGCAGGGGCAGTTTTATTTTACCGGGGCGTCGGGGTGCATCGGGTAACGCGCACCCGTCAATGGTTGTTTTGGACGGGCGTTATTATGTTGTATCTCTCGCTTCATACGCGGGTAGATTACTATTCTCAGCGCTTGTTCTTTGCGCATCGCATCCAGCATTTATTCTTGCACCATCTGGCACCTTTACTCGTGATGGCCGCCTATCCTGGCCAGGTAATGCGGGCAGGTTTGGGCTTGCGCTGGCGTAGGCGCTTGCGACAGTTTCAGCGCGGGTTTGTTGGCCGCCTGTTAATCGCCGTGCTAACCAACCGATTTTTAGTGCCATTGTTGTTCGTGGTGTTGGTGCTCGGCTTTCTTATTCCCGTGGTGCAGTTTTATTCCATGCTGGATTGGCGCTTATATCGTGCCATGAATTGGGCGGTTGTGGTGAGTGGGTTTATGTATTGGAATTTAATTTTGGATCGTCGCCCGCGCCCACCCGCCGCATTATCTCCTGGCGGGCGTGTCTTGTCACCCATTATTACAACGGTGCCTCAAATGGTCACCGGGGCAGTCATCACGTTTACGGAACGGGATATTTATCCGATTTTTGATTTGTGTGGCCGGGCCATTCCTGGCTTGTCTGCCGTGACTGATCAAGCGATTGGTGGATTGACAATGTGGGTACTGGCTGGCTTTGTGGAAGTATTCGGCTTGCTTTATGCCCTGTCGACTTTTATGCGGCTATCTTCACGTGGACGTTTACGTCCCAAGCAAAAAACCCGGGATGCCCATCATGCCAAGGTATCGGCCCAAGCAACCCATTAACTGGACATATAAGCATTATGTGGGGAATGGTTCAGCTTTTTCAGATGCAGTATCAGCAATTGCTTGCCTTGTTATGTGCGGTGAGCATGGCCTTGTTTCCGTGGGCGTGGACAAGTCCTGCTATCGCGCAGCCTGTCGGTTTACCTAGCTTAGGGGACACTTCTGCGGCCGAATTGTCACCCAGTGTGGAACGCATGCTGGGCAGTGCCATTATGGAGCAGGGGCGGCGCGATCCCAGTTATATTTCGGATTTGGCTGTTAATCAATATCTTACCGATTTGGCGCGGCAATTATTAACCCAAACGGCCAATACCAGTGGCAATAAAATTAACGTGTTTGCGATTCGGGATGCAGAAATGAACGCGTTTGCTATGCCGGGGGGATATATTGGGATTCATAGTGGTTTGCTTGCTGCTGCGCAGTCGGAATCAGAGCTGGCCTCCGTGGTCGCGCATGAGATGGCTCACGTGTTGCAGCGCCACATTGCCCGGGGCATGACGCAAAGCTCCCAGTCTAGTCATATTGTCTTGGCGACCTTGGCCGGGGCGTTATTGGCCGCATTATCGGGCAGTGGTGATTTGGCGATGGGGGTTGCGGCCTTTGGTCAAGCCGCCGCGATTGATCGCCAGCTTGGCTTTTCTCGCCAGGCAGAGCAAGAGGCCGATCGGTTGGGGTTGCAAATGATGCAACGCGCCGGCTTTGATCCCCAGGGCATGGTGGATATGTTTGGGCGCTTGGCAGATGCGAGTCGTTTGAATGAAGGGGCTGGCGGGAATGTTTATACCAGCACGCACCCATTGTCGTTACAGCGAATGTCCGATATTCAAAGCCGTATCCAGGGCAACATAACGCATCAGGATACGCTGGATTTCATTTTTGTGCGGGCCAAGGTGTTGGCCATGCAAGCTCATCGAGGATACGGTCGGGATTACGCCCTGGAGCGCTTGCGTCAGGACAGCCAGAAAGGTAATGCCCGGGAGCAAGCGGCGGGGTACTATGGCTTGGCAATGTATGCGTGGTTAATGAAGGAGCCGGAGCAGGCTCGCGAAGCGCTGGCCCCGGTTAAAACGTCGGGCCAGGAGAATCCCTATATTGCCAGCTTGGAGCTTGCTTTGCTGGTGAAGGAAGGTAAGGGAGAGGCGGCGCTTCGTTTGGCCGATCAGGCCAGGCAACGCTGGCCGCGGCACCAGGGGTTGTTGGTTGAAGTTGCGCGGGTGTGGCAGCAAGCCGGACGCCATCAGCAAACGGTAGACTTAATGAAGCAGTCGAGCCAGAAATGGCCCGAGGCAGCGCAATTCTATCGCCTGAAAGCAGACAGCCTGGAAGCACTGGGTCAACGGGTGGAATCCCGCCGCGCCATGGCACGCTACTACGAATTGGACGGCGCCTTGGTAACCGCGGTGGAGTATCTGCAACAAGCCCAGGGGATCAGCAAGGACTTTTACGAGCAATCAGAGCTGGATGTCCAAATCAGGGAGCTGAAGGATCGTTTGAAGTCTCAGCGTAAGGTGCTGAAGCGTTTTGAGAAACGTTCTTAGTAAAAAAATTAAATACGCACTTGGAAAGCCATTGGCGGTGGCCGGGAAACGGCCCCGTGACAAATCCCGCATGCCCGCCTTGCTGGGGTTGGTGAAGTGTAATGTGCGGGGAGCAGTGATTTGGCTTTGGGAGTGACCACGCCGGCACCAGAGGGTCGTTGCGGGCGTTAAGAATTAACGTTGGTGTGGCAATGCGATGTAAATCCGGTTTGCTGGAGGCTTTTATCCAATAGTCCCGGGCATCTTTAAAGCCATGGATTGGGGCAGTGTAGTAGGAATCGAAATCTTCCAGGCTACGCGTATTGAGTAGTGTGTTCAGGGCAATATCTGCAGGAAACTCTCGAGCTTTCACCACCATTTTCCGTTTCATCATTTTAAGAAAATAGCGCGCATAGACTTGTTTGCCAGTAAAGTGGTTGGATAAGGTTTGGCCACAGGCCAGTAAATCCATGGGGGCGGAAATAGCAGCGGCGCCCTGTAGTGTGCTTGGTAACTTCCGGTTGCTGGCCAAGGTTTTCAGCAGGGCATTACCCCCTAATGAAACGCCAACGGCATGCCACTGCGCGTGTGGCAGTTGACGAATGGCTTGTTGGATTAAAAAGGCAACATCCGCGATATCACCCGAGTGATATGCGCGTGCCAGGCGATTCGGAAAGCCGGAGCAGCTTCTAAAATGCGCGACCACCACGCCCCAGCCCTGTTGTAAAAAGTCGTCGCAAAGTTGCTGGATGTAGGGGCTGGCGCTGCTGCCTTCCAAGCCGTGGAATAACAGCAGCATGTTACCCGTCCAATGCTGGTAATTGGCGGCAAAGGTTGCGGCATGGCGATAGTGTGTTGCAGCGGTGTGCGCCAGCGTAGGATCTTGGGGCCATGCCGTTGCCTCCATGTCGGGCATGCGCCAGTCAAGCTCGACGAAGTCGTCATCGGGTGTGTTAAGACGTTGGCGTTGAAACCTTACTTTTTTATATGGCGCCAGGAACGCGCCATAAATGGTTTGTAGATGCCCGCCGGGTAGCCACCAAGGATTAGAAAAAGACGGCGTGTGTTGTGTTGGCGTCACCGTGCATGAGACTTAGGCGTACTCTTAAGCTCGTAGGCGGTACTGCAATACGGACAGAGTGCCTTGCCATCTTTTTCAATTTCTATATAAACGCGAGGGTGCATGCGCCATAATGGGGCATCTGGTCCCGGGCAATACAGAGGTAAATCGTCTTCTGTTACGGTGATCACTTCGCCGACCGCTTGGGCGATATCACGATTGTCACTCATTGGATAAGTCCTTTACTTACTAATCAACCAAGGTGAGCCAGTGGGCATATTTGTCATTTTTCCCGTTGACAACATCAAAAAACGCGTTCTGGAGTTGCTGTGTAATGGGGCCTGCTTTCCCGGCACCAATTTGGCGGCCGTCAACATCGCGAATAGGCGTGACTTCTGCAGCGGTGCCAGTGAAAAATGCCTCATCTGCCAGGTAAACATCATCGCGTGTTAGCCGTACGGTATGCACCGTATAGCCTAAATCTTGCGCCAATGTGTGGATGGTGTCACGTGTAATTCCTGTTAAGGCGGAGGCGATTTCCGGCTCGTAGATTTTGCCGTTTTTAACAATAAACAGGTTTTCCCCGGCACCTTCTGCGACGAAGCCATCGGTATCCAGTAATAGGGCCTCGTCGTAGCCATGTTCCGTTGCTTCTGCATTGGCCAGGATGGAGTTAGCATAGGTGCTGGCAAGCTTGGCACGCGGCATCGTAACGTTTACATGCTGGCGTGCGTAAGAGGAGACTTTGACACGGATGCCTTGTTGTAGGGCATCTTCACCCAGGTAGGCTCCCCAATTCCACGCCGCGATGGCGATATGTACGGTGGCACCTTTTGGAGAAACTCCCATGCGTTCAGAGCCGTAGAATGCGATGGGGCGCAGGTAGGCACTGTTTAACTTATTGGCTCGTACTACCTCGCGATGCGCCGCATTCAGCGTTTCCTTGTCGAAAGGCAGGGGCATTTTATAGATATGCGCTGAATTAAAGAAACGGTTGGTGTGATCTTCTAAACGAAAGATCGCCGTTCCTTTTTCTGTGTCGTACGCCCGCAACCCTTCAAAGACGGCAAGACCGTAGTGCAAGGAATGCGTCAGTACGTGAGTGTTGGCATCGCGCCAGGGTACGAGTTTACCGTCGTACCAGATAAAACCATCGCGGTCGGACATGGACATAAAAGCTCTCCCAGAAAAGATAGCTGATTGTACCAAGACATGAGTCGCTACAATATTGCTAATTCAGCCGGTTTATTAAAACAATTCATTGATAAGGGTTAGCGTACCGTGTTACGAGTTCAGTCGCTGTTTACAAAACCGCACGATGCCTATCGTCGCGCGCTCTGGCTGGGTTTGCGCGACTCGGTGGCGCCCTTGGTGGCAATCGGAACGTGGGGCTTTGTCACCGGCATTGCCATGGTTAAGTCAGGTCTTACGGAAGCGATGGCAATATGGATGACCATTTTAGTGTATGCCGGTTCAGCTCAGTTGGCGGCTTTGCCCTTAATTGAAGCAGGGGCGCCGATTTGGTTAATATTTGCGGCCGGAACCGTGGTGAATATTCGTTTTCTAATCTTTGGAGCAGCTTTGCATCCGTATTTCCAGCACCTTTCTTTGGGCAAACGGACGTTATTGGGGTTTTCAATCAGCGATATTGGATTTGTATTGTTTATGACGCGCTTTGATCGAGTAAAGCGGCTTGGTACCCGGCAGCAGCTTTGGTATTTCGCTGGCGTTAGCACGATGTGTTGGCTGGTATGGAATGTGATGTCTATCGCAGGGGTGTTTTTAGGAGGCACTATCCCGCCGAGCTGGGGATTGGATTTTGCCGCCACGCTCGCATTGTTGGCCATTGTGATCCCCCTGGTGAAAGGTAAGCCCATGGTGGCATGCTTACTGGTAGCAGCCAGTGTGGCATGGCTGGGGCAAACGCTGCCTTTGCGCCTGGGTCTGGCCGCCGCCGTCGTGGCAGGCGTGGTAACGGGAGTGTTGGCAGAACGCCACGCTGGTCGGGTTTCTTCTTAAGTTCAAGAGGCCTTATGTTCTGGAGTCAGCTAGATCCTTATATAATTGGCGCTATTTTGGCATTAAGTGCCTGTAGCGTGTTGACGCGTTGCAGTTATATGGTGTTTGGTAACCGTTTTCCGCTGTCCGATGGAGTTAAGCGGGCGTTACGCTACGCGCCGGTTTCAGCGTTGATCGCCATTATTATTCCTGAGCTTCTACCCTTAACCAGCCAGCCCGCAGAATTGATTGATGCCCGTGTTGTGGCAGCTATTTGTGCCGTTATTATATTCTTGGTTACTCGTAGTACGATGGCAGTTATTGTAGGGGGAATGGTGGTATTGTGGAGCTTGCAAATTTTAGGGGCTGTCTTACTTTAACGACAGTTCTGCCCGCTTATCGGGCTACACTTAGGATGTCATGACAGAGAATAGCCGACAACACCCTCGCTCTTTTACGGATTTTGGCCTGGATGCCAGCTTGCTAAAAGCTATAGTGGAAACCGGTTACACCGAACCAACACCCATCCAGGCGGAGGCATTACCCGTTGCGCTTGCCGGACGCGACATTATGGGTGCGGCACAAACCGGTACGGGTAAAACGGCCGCGTTTACCTTGCCCGTCCTTCAGCGCTTGCTGCCGCTTGCCAATCAAAGCACCTCGCCTGCCCGTCACCCGGTTCGCGCGTTAATTTTGACACCCACGCGTGAGCTGGCCGACCAGGTCGCCAGTAATGCTTGTAACTATGCCAAGCATACCAATTTGCGGGTGGCCGTGGTTTATGGTGGGGTAGATATCAATCCGCAGCGTGATGCCTTGCGTCGAGGTTGTGAAATCCTGATTGCCACACCGGGCCGCTTGCTTGATCATATGGAGCAGCGTAACGTCAATCTTTCACAGGTAGCTGTGTTTATCCTTGACGAAGCAGACCGCATGCTGGATATGGGGTTTCAGCCAGACCTAGAGCGTATTGTCAGTGCGCTGCCTGCGCAGCGCCAAGGCTTGCTTTTTTCAGCTACTTTCAGCAAAGATATTCGGCAGTTGGCGCGGCGCTTACTAAACGAGCCCGTAGAAATTGAAGTGGCCCAACGAAATGCCGCTGCTGACACCGTCAGTCAAATTGCCTACCACTTGAAACGTCCGGAAGATAAACGGGCGGCGGTGGCGCATTTAATTCGTGAACGCAACTTAGACCAAGTGCTGGTGTTTACCAATACCCGCATTGGTACAGCACGGTTAGCACGGGAGCTTAGTCGTCAAGGCTTGCAAGCAGAATCAATTCATGGCGATAAAAGCCAGTCGGAGCGTATGAAGGCGCTGGACGCCTTTAAACGCGGGGAGCTGCGTGCTTTGGTGGCTACGGATGTGGCGGGGCGCGGTCTGGATGTGGAAGGGATTTCCTGTGTAATCAACTATGATTTGCCTTTTAATGCGGAGGACTATGTGCATCGCATTGGGCGCACCGGTCGTGCCGGGGCAACGGGCGATGCCTTATCGTTGTATTTGTCGGAAGAAGCGAATTTGCTCGACGCCATTGAGCGCTTGATCCAGCAAACAATTCCCCGTAGTCGCTTGCCTGTTTCCGCACCACGTCGCTCGCGCGGGGCGCGTGCAGAAGCACCCGTAGATGATTTTTTCTTTCGTCCTTATGTGCCAGCCGAATCTGCATCGTCGGCATCCCAGCCTGCCAAGGAAAAGAGCCCGGCACAATCCCCGCGTAAAAAGGTGGGTGTGCTACTGGGCGATTAGGGTTATTCCAGGGCCTGAACAGCTTGCCATACCGAGGGAATAGGATGGTCCGTTTGGGTGGGAAGGTCGTGGAGGTTGTTAATGAGGCGTTCAAGTGGTGCTTGATGGGGCGGTAGCTCGCCAAAAAACTGGGTACCCTGTGGGTGTTGGATCAAAAGGGTGGGAAAGTTTTCTATGTCTACATCGCCAAGAAATTCGGGGTAATCTTCAATATCTACCCAAAGAAATGTATGTTCAGGTAACGCCGCTGCCAGGGCGTCAAAGGTTTTCTGGTAATGGTTACAGCTGTCACACCAGGCGGCACAATAACAGGCAATCACGGGCCCGTCGTGCTGCTGTAGCATGTGCTTCATTGCCGAAAGATCATCTGGGTTATATACCGTCATACGAGGAAAAATAATAGAGTGAGCTATGAAGGCCGTTGTTCTTGCGTTTCGTCGTGCGTTGGTATCGCAA
>Ga0209487_1000257_pt1 | contig 48168 bp, 44 predicted proteins | sample Poulit2012_FD_187524 | JGI IMG/M metagenome (GOLD analysis project Ga0209487, IMG submission 187524) | Agricultural soil microbial communities from Georgia to study Nitrogen management - Poultry litter 2012 (SPAdes) (version 2) | ecosystem: Environmental > Terrestrial > Soil > Agricultural land... | reverse complement strand
TGGGACCCAGTCTGTTTAATGCCATGTTAGCGATTACTTTTGTGCGCATTCCATTTTATGTTCGGTTGGCACGGGGCCAAACGCTAAGCATTCGTGAAATGACCTATATCAAAGCGGCACAAACCTTTGGTGCGAGCCGTTTGCATCTCTTACGCTGGCATGTATTGCGCAATGTGATGCCCCCAATCGTTGTGCAAACAACATTGGATATTGGCAATGCGATTTTGATGGCTGCAGCTTTGGGATTTATCGGGTTAGGTGCCCAACAGCCTGCTGCCGAATGGGGGGCCATGATCGCTTCGGGGCGTAATTTTATTTTAGACCATTGGTGGTATGCAAGTTTTCCTGGTTTTGCGATTTTATTTACTGCCATTGGTTTTAATTTGGTGGGGGACGGTATCCGAGACATATTGGACCCTAAGCAGCGGGCGAGGTAAGCACAATGACACAGCGTTTAGCTTTTACCGACAGGCATCAATCCACTGATACTAATCGGACAGCCGCACCAAACCCTCAGCATCCAGTCTTGGATATCAATGATTTATGGGTTGAATTCCCTGTGTTTGGTGGTCGTGTACAGGCGCTTAATGGGGTAAATTTACAGGTACATGCGGGCGAGGTGGTGGGCCTGGTGGGCGAATCCGGTTCGGGAAAATCTGTGACTGCGATGATGGCGATGCGTTTGTTGCATGAAGCGCAGTATCAGGTCAGAAAAGGTTCGATTCATTTGACAGATCATGATGTTTTTTCGTGCACAGAAAAGCAAATGCAGGCCTTGCGCGGCAGTGAGGTGGCTATGATTTTCCAGGAACCGATGACCGCTTTGAACCCTACCATGAAAATTGGTCAACAGATGATTGATGTTATTTTGCATCACGAAAAAAGCACTCAACGCGATGCTCGATCACGTGTTATTGAACTGCTCAAGGCTATGTATATCGCTGACGCCGAGCGGGTATTTGAGGCCTATCCTTTTGAGCTATCAGGTGGAATGCGTCAGCGCATTATGGTTGCTATGGCATTTTCCTGTGCACCGCAATTATTGATTGCGGATGAGCCAACAACAGCGCTCGATGTGACGGTGCAAAAACAGGTACTTAATCTCCTTAAAGAACAAGCGCAAAGGATGCAGACAGCCTTGTTAATCATCACACATGATATGGCGGTAGTCTCTCAGTATTGTGAGCGTATTTATGTGATGTATGCTGGCACGGTTGTCGAGTCAGGACCTACAACACAGGTAATTCAACGGCCTGCGCACCCCTATACGAAGGGTTTATTGTCTGGAATTCCCACCCCGCAAACGCGTGGTCAAACTCTGTCCACTATTCCAGGCCAGCCTCCAAATTTGCAGCATCTACCTGCGGGTTGTGCCTTTCAAGAGCGCTGTTCCAAAGCTTTTTCAGCGTGCATTCAACGGCCCTCGATGTATCCCGTTGGCCCTGATCAAGTAGCAGCTTGTTGGCTATATGAGTCTTCGCATGTGCATGAGGAAAGGCCATGAACAAGCCTTCCAACAATAATCAGGTCGCCTTGGATGGGAGCACCAATGACCAGCTTTTGCTGCAATTAAATGATTTGCACATGCAGTTTCCGTTGGCTCATAATTGGCGTGGTCAGGTCACAAGTGTGGCGCATGCTCTTAATGGGGTGAGTTTTGATATATACCGTGGCGAGACTTTAGGCATTGTGGGTGAGTCAGGATGTGGAAAAAGCACCTTGGCACAGGTATTGATGGGCCTATACACCCCTACCCAAGGGCAACTACATTGGCATGATCAACACCGAAATATGCAGGTAGTTTTTCAAGATCCGCAATCTTCATTGAATCCACGTTTACGTGTTTGGCAGGTAATTACCGAGCCTTTGTACATCCAGGGGATGCGCCAACGCCGGCGACTGAGAGCACGAGCCGCACAGCTAGCCGAGCAGGTGGGCATCCGCGCCGAGTACCTGGACCGTTTCCCGCACGAGTTTTCTGGAGGGCAACGCCAGCGGATAGCTATTGCACGTGCATTGGCACCTGATCCGCAGGTGATTATCCTGGATGAGCCGACCTCGGCCCTGGATATTTCAGTACAGGCACAAATACTCAATCTATTGCATGATTTGCAAAAAAACCTACAGCTGACTTATGTGTTGATCACTCATGATGTTGCAGTGGTTCAGCACCTAAGTGACCGTGTCGCTGTTATGTACTTAGGGAAAATAGTCGAATTGGGTCCTACTGAACGGTTGCTTTCTGAACCGCTGCATCCGTATACACAGACTTTGCTTGATGCCGTGCCACAGTTAAATATAGGTGAGACACCGGCTGACTTGGAAATTAAAGACGTTGAGCTACCCAGTAATAAAGAATTGCCTACTGGTTGTGTGTTTTATGATCGGTGCCCCATCCGCCAAGAGCCATGCCAGCACCCGCAACAGTTATTACCCTTGGAGGGGGATGCAAAACATTTATTGCGCTGTCAGGTGCGTGCTGAGCGTTGGGCAATGGACCAAAATTGAGGTAAAAAACACTCAGCCACCAGGAGTGGGTGGTTTTGATACCAAAATGTAGAACAGCGTGCCAATAGCGGTTGTGCTGATTTTACAGGGCTTTTTGTATGGGCAGCCGTTTGAACGACTGTATTGTACAGAGGGTCCCGCTTGCCAAGTGCACACACCCAAAAGGGGCTGCGCGTGATGTTTGGGTTATGGTAGAGCATATCGGCCAGAGGTCGGTTAGCCAAACCGCGGATGCCTCGCCAGCAGCCTTTAGAGTCCTCTAATCGAGTAAAACTGCGGGCTGTCACGCATGGGATACCATCTATGCTCATGTAAATTTCACGTACCCAAATGGCGCTACCGCGCTTAGCCTGGATCATCCAGGCCTCGGAATCAGAAAGGGTGCTAGCGTACTCGCGCAAAACAATTAAATGTAGCGAGCCTAAAGTACGTAAGCCAGCGGTGAGTGCACCAGGACGTAGCAGCCAGTGTGTCTGTAATTGTCCAAAATCTTGGGCATGCTGGGCGTCGAGCCACGGTGCTAGAGGGGTAGGCGCGTTTGATTCTGTCATGCTGTAATATTAATCCAGCAAATAAAAAATGCCATGCATAACATGGCATTTAGTATGTTCTGGTGGGCCCAGCTGGATTTGAACCAGCGACCAATGGATTATGAGTCCACTGCTCTAACCACTGAGCTATGGGCCCAAAGAAGAGCACATTATTACATATCTATCCTAGTTTTGTACAGTAGTACTTGTGGTTTTAGTGATATTGCTTATAAAAGCGTGCCTGTCAGGATGGCTGCTGCGACTGAGAAGTAAATAATCAAGCCTAAAACGTCAACCAGTGTAGCTACTAATGGGGCCGAGGCACTGGCAGGATCTAAGCCGACCCGTTGTAACGCAAAAGGCAGCATTGAACCAGTTGCCGAGCCAAAGGTGACGATACCGACTAGCGCAACCCATACAGTGATACCCAGCAGTATATAGTGATCACCGTAATCATAAATGCCTAAATTATTCCATAGAATTATGCGGAAAAAACCCAAGGCGCCTAATAGGGCACCCAAGACGACACCCGTGGGGATCTCACGTACTAAAACACGCCACCAATCTTTTAGGCGGACTTCTTCTAGCGCTAAACTACGTATTAATAAAGAGGTTGCTTGCGAGCCCGAGTTACCCCCAGAGCTCATGATTAGTGGGATAAACATGGCCAACACAACCGCTTTTTCTAGTTCCATCTCAAAGTGTTGCATGGCGCTGGCGGTGAGCATCTCACCAACAAACAGCAACGTTAACCAGCCGCCTCGCTTGCGAAGCATTGTGCTAAATTTGATTCGTAGATAGGGCTGGTTTATAAATTCGGCCCCCCCAAAGCGCTCCATATCTTCGGCCGCCTCGTCCATTAAGGTATCGAGCAAGTCATCTACCGTGACGATCCCCAAGATATGGTTGTGCTCATCTACCACGGGCAATGCCAGGTAGTCATAGCGGCGGATGGTTTGAGCGGCTTCCTCGCGAGGTTCCATAGGGTCCACCGTGATTGGCTCATCGCCTTGCCATAACTCAGTCAGCAATTGTTCTGGTTGTGCGCTCACCAAATGGCGTAGTGAGACCACAAATTCAAGCTGCTTTTTATCATTGATGACATAAATGGCATAAGCAGTTTCCTTGGTGTCGTGGACTTTTCTGACGTATTCGAGTGTTTGTTGGACAGTCCATGTGTTGGGTACCTCGATGAATTCTGTCGTCATCATATTGCCGACGGTGAATTCGGGGTAGCTCATCAGTTTAAGGATGGAAGCACGCGTTTTAGGGCTAAGCAAATAGTTAGCTGCGGCTAGCTCGGATTTGTCTAATTGTAGGAAAAGATGCGTGGCGCTGTCTTCGGCCAAAGCCTCTAGGATATCGCCGCGTTCTTGTGCAATGATTTGCTGTATGAGTGGTTGTGCATATTCGAACTCATTATTTTCGAGAAGATCGATGATGAGTTGATCTGGAAAGCTTTGTGCTTGTCGCAGAACCTCGGCAAGATCTAATTCGTTGAGTTCGGGAACTATCTCGGCGACATGAACCGGGCCGTTGAGATCAATAGAAACCATATTATTAAGTCGTTGTATCTTGTGTAAATGAGTGTCTCTAGCCATTGTACGAAACACACAAATTTTTTGGGTTAAAACACAGCAAAGATTCTTTGCTGAATCAATTTGTTGTTTGAGCAATAAACACCATTTTAATGCGGTGTTTTTAAGTCAGTTGCCGATTCAGTGACCAATGAACCTCAGGTCTGTGTTTGGTGTGGGTTTTGAGCGTTTGTTAAAGAGTTATCACCAAACTTATCCACAGGTTTTGGGGATAACTGCAGTGTTGCGCGAAATACCAAAAATATTATTTGTCAAGGGCAAGAGAGGCGAGTAAAAAAGTCGAAATCACTTTGATGTCAGGAAAAATGCTTAAGTTTCAATGCCTTGCGGCCCAGTATGAAAAGTGTTTGCAACGGGTGCGTGTCAGGCTAAAAATAAAGCCAGGCCTTGATGGCACTGGCTTTGAGTGAAAATTAGTAGAGTGTTTGGTTTTTAAAACAAAGATATCCACCGCTGTGTATAAATGAGATTTATGAGTTGTCAAGGGTGTTATGGCGACGCTTTAATAAGCCTAATCGAACCTTGTCGTAGATGAGGTTATAAAAGAACGAATAAGGTAGGAAAAACAGCACTAAACCGATATCAACGACCAGAGCATGCCAGAGTGTCGTATTTACCCACCATGCTACCAGCGGTACCACCATGATGATGAGACCTAGTTCAAAGCAGCATGCATGCAATATACGTATCCAGATATTGCGGCGAAAATGATATTTGCGTTGCAAGACATCAAAGATCCAATTAAAGATCATATTCCAAAGCATAGCCATGCCCGAGATAACTGCAGACAATGCTGCCATGGAAAGAGCAGGTTTTTTGGTCATCCACATGGCCAAAGGGGTTGCAAATAAAATACCCAATATTTCAAATAGTACTGCGTGGAAAATACGCTCTTTGAGACTGCGTTGATAGAGTGCCTGCTCGCTGATAAATTCAAAGTCAGTATGAGCGTTTATGGAAGGATTATCTGACTGCATTTTGGACATATAAATGTTGAGTTGGTCCGTTTAGCGGGTGTAAAAATGATTGTAGCATTGGCGATAAATAGAAGTTCAATTTAACTAACTTAAGAATCATTTTTAGCCAGAGCTGTTAAACTTGGATAAGAGAATTCCAGGGCCAATGCGGCCCTATTAACATTGTGTTCAGGACGAGGATCCCATTATGAGACTAGCCAAGGGTTTGGGCCGTAGCTTAGCGGCTTTTAGTGTATTGACGTTGATGGCGTGTCAGACCACGCCCCAAGATGCTGCACCTGCTGACGAGGCGCCCGCTGAAACTACCGAACAACAGCCCGCGACGACCGCGCCTGCACAGCCTGGAGCCCCTACAGGCCAAGACACAGATGCTACTGTCCAACAGGCTGAATATAGCCCGATGATGGTGTTTTTGGCAGACTTTGAGCCTGTCGATAATTGGGCTGAGGTTGTACTCGATGAGGAAACCACATTATACCTACAGCCAGAGCCTAGCTTTACTCGTGACGATTTGATGTCAGTGGAAACTTATTCTTCGGACAGTGGCGAGGGTTTATTAGCACTCATGCTCACAGACGCGGCACGTCAGCGCTTGGAAAACATCACCACAGAAAACCCCGACCGTCGCTTGGCTTTGGCTGTGGATGGAACGTTATTAGCAGTGCCTCGTTACTCGGAGCCACTGACTAATGGGCAGTTGGTATTTATGGTCGGCACCGTCGAAAATGCCCAGACAGCAGCCCAAATCATTGCTGGTGATGATGGCACGGCCACACCTTACGGCGAAGAATAATCACCGTTGTTGCTGGGGCAAAGGATAGCCAAGAGTTCGGTGTAGTATTTGGTGCGTTTAAATTGGTATCCAAAACAACCTGTTGACGCTAAAATGTACGCATTGCGTATATTTTAGATAGCATAAGGACATTATTATGGCGGTTGCTCAACAGGTGTTTTTGCGCGATGCAATGCGCAAGCTGAATTTGACCCGTGACATGTTTTCGGCACGTGTTGGAGTCAAAAGACGGGCTTTGGACACTTGGCTTTTACCTGAAAATTCTTTGGATTATCGGGCGATGCCCGAGGTCGTGCGTCGTTTTGTCACTGAGATCGTGGAAAACGAGGCATTACTGGAAAAATATGCCGATAGTGCACCCCGGCGGGGCAGTTTGCGCGATCGCATCGAGGCCAACGGTAAAAATCAGTTGTTATCTGTCGATCAATTCACACGTGACAGTGTAGAAGAATTGTTTTCTTTGGCAGATATCATGCAACCCATCGCCCGGCGGCAAAAAGTATCTCGTGTGCTCGAAGGAGCAGTACTGGGCAATTTGTTTTTCGAGGCCAGCACCCGTACACGAGTGAGTTTTGGTGCTGCTTTCTGCCGGTTGGGTGGTTCCGTCTGTGATACGACAGGGTTTACGTTTTCTTCGATGGCCAAAGGGGAATCCATCTACGACACCAGTCGTGTCATGGGTGGGTATGTCGACGCGATGGTGATACGCCACCCCGAGCAAGGCTCGGTCGCCGAGTTCGCAGCTGCTACCAATATTCCTGTAGTTAATGGCGGTGACGGCTCGGGTGAGCACCCCAGCCAAGCCTTATTAGATTTATATACGATCCTGACCGAGTTTTCTCGTTTGGGTAAGCTTTTAGATGGTGCGCACATAGCCGTAATAGGTGATTTGAAATACGGTCGGACAGTGCACTCGTTGGTAAAGTTATTAGCGCTTTATCGCGGTCTAAAATTTACACTGGCATCGCCGCGAGGGTTAGAAATGCCTGCCGATATTATTGAGGCTATGGCACGCCAAGGCAACCACGTGATTGAGCAAACCAATGATCTCGCGCAGGGCATCAAGGGGGCAGATGTCATCTACGCTACGCGCGTCCAAAAAGAACGCTTTCAGGCCGAGGACATCCAAGGCTATAGTCCCGAGTTCCAAATTACCCAGGCATTGGTTGATAAATACTGTGACCAAGACACCATCATTATGCACCCGCTACCCAGGGATAGTCGTCCTATGGCTAATGATCTCAGTACGGATCTCAACAAAGACCCTCGGTTAGCAATATTCCGCCAAACAGATAATGGCATCCCCATTCGGATGGCTATTTTTGCGGTCTTGATGGGGGTAGAGAACCTAGTTCAACACTCAATGCGCGATGTGACCTGGAGCCCACCATCGCATATTGGCCCTGATGATGCGATATTCCACGGTATGTACTAGTTTTTGTTATCGTTTTTAGTTTTATCAGGGCAACGCTCGCTAACGTATATTGCTCGTTATTTCGTGGCAATAGAGTGCGAGCGTTTTGTTTTACCAATAAAAGCGACTCTAAAACTCCACTTTATGAAAAGCCCAGCATTTTTCTGCGAGCCATTTGATATGGGTTAAGGTTTCGTCAGAAAAAAGCAGTCATACTGGAAGTATTTTCAGTGTGACTGACTTAGGCACGTTTTTCTTTGGATTAGAGCATGTATTCATTTTCATTACGGGATAAGCAACTATTACCGATCATTCAAGGTGGAATGGGGGTTGGCGTATCAGCCCATCGACTTGCCGGGACAGTTGCTTCTTATGGTGCTATGGGCACGATTTCTAGTGTGGACTTGCGTCGTCACCATGATGATTTGATGGCACCTGCATCTACGCCGCAAAATAAAGAGGAACGCAAACGCGACATTAATCATAAAAATTTGATTGCTTTAGATCGCGAAATTAAGGCCGCTAAAAAGCTTAGCCAGGGGCGTGGTGCGATCGCCGTAAATGTAATGAAAGCGGTCACACCCTATCCTGAATATGTACGTCAGGCATGCGAGAGTGGGGCTGATGCTATTGTGGTCGGGGCTGGCTTGCCTCTAGATCTGCCCGAGTTAACCAAAGACTATCCTGATGTGGCCCTGATACCTATTTTGGCAGATGCACGTGGGGTCCGTGTAGTCTTGCGTCGTTGGGCGCGCAATCAGGTCCAACCTGATGCTATTGTTATTGAAAACCCAAACTATGCCGCTGGACACTTAGGGGTGACCGACGCAAAAGAAATAAACTCTGAGTTCTATGCGTTTGCTCATGTCATTAAAGAAGTGCGCTCTGTACTCGAACAGCTGCAGATTGATCCTGATTCTATTCCTATTATTGCCGCGGGCGGTGTACATAAGCCCGAGCAGGTTAAAGAGCTCTTATCATTTGGGGCCAGTGCGGTTCAGTTGGGTAGTGCGTTTGCGGTTACCAAAGAATGCGATGCCCATGAAAATTTCAAAAAGGTTATGGTTGAAGCACAGCCAGAGGATATGGTGACCTTTAACAGTGTAGTTGGGATTCCGGCACGCGCGGTGCGCACGCCATGGTTGGATGCTTATCTGCACAAAGAAGAGAAATTACAATCAGTAGCGACTGAGCGCGATTGCACCGAGGGCTGGGATTGCTTGACCTTTTGTGGTCTGCGTGATGGTGTTGCCAAAGCAGGCCAGTTTTGTATTAATAGGCAGTTAGCCTATGCATTAAAAGGTGATGTACAAAGAGGGCTGTTCTTTCGTAGCTCCGAGCCTTTGCCTTTTGGATCAGCCATTCGCTCGGTATCAGAATTATTAGAATATTTGCTCAGCGCGCTGCCATTTAAGGGTTTATCTCTATCACCTGGCGCAACCTGATCAAACAAAACCGCTCGTGACAGTTTGCGAGCGGTTAAGTGCGTGGTTTTAAAAATTAACGAACCAAGATGTTGGGCACATATTCTTTTAATTGTGCCAGTAATTCATCATCCAAGAGTTGAGTTGCCTGATGTGGTGTGTCTAATAGCATTGGATCGATACAGCCATCCGTGCGGAAATTTTGAATTACCCAGTGTTGAACACCATATGCGGCGAGTGCTTCAGCCATGTCCTGCAAATGCTTGGATTGATGCAATGCACTATGGACGGTGCTGCGCACTTCATATTCGCATTGGCTATTGACAATCATTTGCAGGCTGTCTTGGATCATTTCTACTGGCTGTGCGTGCAAAATAACATCGTGATAATGATTCCAACTACTTTTTAAATCAAACCCTATCCAATTTAAATGGGGTAAAACTTCGGCCAGGCGTTTTGGATAGGCCCCAGTAGTGTGCAATCCTATTTTAAAGCCCAATGATTTGGCTGTTTTAATTGCCCCGGGCAAACCGGGATCCATGGTGGGCTCACCACCACTAAAAACGATGGCATCTAGTAATCCTTGGCGTTGGTGTAAAAATTCCTCGATTTCTGACCATTGAGGCGCCATGGGATGAGGGCTACGCGATTGCAAGTGGGGATTATGGCAATAACCGCAGCGCCAATTGCAGCCCTGCACAAAAGCAACACAGACTAGATGGTTGGGATAATCACTGGCGCTAAAGGGGACAAAACCACCTAATTGGATGGTACTGCTGTTAACAGAGGGGCGTTGAGATAGCATAAAGTCTGCCTTTACTTATTGCGACTGTCAGGGCGCCGCCCAAAACTATGCAGCCTAGTAGTAATACTAAACGCAATAGAGAAGGGCGGCGTGGGGAATAGGCCCACGAGCAGGTCCAATTAGCAGGTCAGACCTGTGCTTGGTGGGCCTGGGCACAGACTAGTGTTCAACAAAATGCACGCGCTCGTTAAATTCGCCCTTTTTGCCAATATTAAAAGATGAGGTGGGGCGATGGTAGCCCATGACACGTGTCCAGACTTCGCAGCGCTGGCGTTCTTGGTCGTTTAGTGTGGGTTGTGTTTGGTCTTTGTCGATCATTGTGTTTTGCATGACAACTCCTAGAGTATTTTAAAAATAGTAATAATAAAAATGAGAAAGCAGTGCTGCCCGATATATTCATGCTCAGTATGATGAGCTATTGAATTGATGCACTGTGTTTTGCTGCTAGGATTTCTTGGTCGCAGCGTGGGCAAAACTCGTGGTGTCCTGATAAATAACCGTGTTTTGGACAAATGGAAAAAGTCGGCGTGACGGTTAAATAGGGCAAACGATATTTGGATAGTGCTCGACGAACAAGTAGTTTGCAGGCGTCGGGACTAGAAATTGCCTCTTGCATATATAGGTGCAGTACTGTCCCACCGGTATAAAGCGTTTGTAGTTCGTCCTGTAGTGCTAACGCTTCAAAAGGATCAGTGGTGTAGTCAACGGGTATTTGTGTAGAGTTTGTGTAATAGGGGTTTTCTGTAGTCCCTGCTTGGAGGATATCCTCAAAGCGTTCGCGGTCCAATTTAGCAAAACGATATGTAGTGCCCTCTGCGGGGGTCGCCTCTAAGTTATATAAATGGCCTGTTTCCTCTTGAAATTCCACCATCTTGCTACGGATGTGCTGCAGCAAATCGATGGCCATTTGCATGCCTTGGGGGTGGGTCAGGTCATAGGCATCGTCAGTAAAATTGCGAATCATTTCATTCACCCCATTAACGCCAATGGTAGAAAAATGATTGCGTAAACTACCCAGATAACGACGGGTATATGGAAATAAACCCTGTTCCATAAGCTCGGTGATCGCAGTGCGCTTTTTCTCGAGACTATTTTTGGCCATCACCATTAATTCGTCGAGACGAGCATACAAGCCCGGCAAATCATTTTTATATTCATAACCTAGCCGGGCACAATTAATGGTGACCACACCTAATGAACCCGTTTGTTCGGCCGAACCAAACAATCCATTGCCGCGTTTCAGTAGCTCACGTAAATCTAGTTGCAGGCGGCAACACATAGAACGAACCATATGAGGCTCGAGATCAGAATTTACAAAATTCTGAAAATAGGGCAGACCGTATTTAGCGGTCATGGCAAAGAGTAAATCTGTATTGGTACCGTCCCAGTCAAATTCTTTAGTGATGTTGTAGGTGGGGATGGGAAAGGTAAACACACGCCCTTTGGCATCGCCTTCGAGCATTACCTCGATAAAACAACGGTTGATTAGGTCCATTTCGGCTTGCAGCTCACCGTAGGTAAAGGGCAAGACTTCGCCACCGATCAGTGGCTGCTGATTAGCCAGATCGTCAGGGCAAACCCAATCAAAGCTAAGGTTGGTAAATGGGGTCTGCGTACCCCAACGAGACGGTACATTGAGGTTGTATATAAATTCTTGGATGCATTGCCGCACTGCCGGCTCGCTCATGTTGTCCTTGCGGATAAACGGAGCGAGGTAGGTGTCAAATGAGCTAAATGCCTGGGCGCCAGCCCATTCGTTTTGCAATGTGCCCAGAAAATTGACCATTTGGCCCAGAGCGCTGCTCAGGTGTTTGGGGGGTGCTGACTCTACTTTATTAGGAACACCGTTAAACCCTTCTTGTAGTAGATTCCGTAAGGACCATCCGGCACAATAGCCCGAGAGCATATCCAAGTCATGAATATGGACATCACCTTCGCGGTGAGCGAGGCCTATATCAGGATCATAAATATGGTTTAACCAGTAATTGGCAGTAATATTTCCAGCCATATTTAGAATGAGTCCACCCAAGGAGTAGCCTTGGTTGGCATTAGCATTGACGCGCCAATCACTACGGTCTAAATATTCTTCCACCAATTGCTGGACATTGACCAAGGTAGGATTGGTGGATGCCAAACCATTATTAATCCCCTCTAGCCCAGAGTTAGGACCAGATGTCGTTGGCGCTTGTTTGGTCGCGGATTGAGTAGCTGTTTTTAAAGTCATAATCACTATATATGGTGTTTGGTTTGTCTTGGATGGCTATATGTTGTGGTCTAGGTTAAACCCACTTTATTGCTTTTTCTTTGCGATAAATCATATGTAAGCCAATTAGATGACTCTTGCTTGCATGTTATAGGCGCAAAAAAACCCAACCGTGTCTCAACATACAGGGTTGGGTTTATTGGGTTTGTGCCGTTTAGAGGAGTTTCATCTGCTGTAAACCGTGGGCCGTAGTTTCTGGCGCGGCCTTGAGTCTTTTGGTCTTGGGTTTAGACTTGGGTCTGGCGGTGGGTGTTAACTGGTTTTGAGCGGGGTGCTCGTGCCCAGCAGCTAGGGCATCAGCATCGTCATCCATATCTTGACCTGCTTTGACATCGACGCTAACAGCATTAGTACCTGCTGGCTGGTAGTTGGTATTGAGCTGTTCCGGCGCATATAAAGACAGATCAAATTGTCCATTAACAATACCAATATCGCGCAAAATAGCCAGCGCCCGCAATGGGTTTTTAAATCGGCGCGGTTCTTTGCCGCGAGCGGTCACTAAAACCGCGTAATGACCAGAGCGCATCTCGATCTCAATAAAAAAAGCATCCCCTTGAGCTTTGAGCACAACACCACTAACGCCACCTGCTTGGGTAGTGGCGCGAAGCTGTTGCAAAGTAAAGAAATGGCTATGATTGCTATAACACATAGGGGTTGTTTTACGCAGTTTAATAAGTGTGAATGAAATTCGCGTGAACCACGCGTCGGGCCAAAGGCGCCAGGCGCAGTTCCCTAGTTTCATCTGGGGAAAACCAATGGGCTTGCTTAATTTCAGCCCCTACTTTAATAGGGCCGGGCCAATAGAGTGTATATAAATGGGCTTGTACAGTGTAGCCCTTTTCATTGGCGGCAGGTGCTGAAAACTGGCCCACTAAATGGGGTAAATAAGCCGGAACAGAAACACTGAGCTCTTCGTAAAGTTCGCGAGTGAGGGCTGCAATTGGGCTTTCTAGGCTTTCAATCTTGCCGCCTGCCAGCATATAGTGTTTAGAGTGGTCCTTGCGCACGAGCAAGACCTCGCCAGCATCGTTATGCAGTAGGGCAACAGCAAGATTTAATATAAGAGGTATCTTCATCAAATTTAAGCTGGAAGCTTTGTTGTTGAACGATATAATAGAGCATTGTTTTTCTTTGTACCAGTGTGGCAGATTATGACAGCGACAATTTTAGAGACTATTCCAGTAAATCAAAAGGTAGGTATTGCCTTTTCTGGCGGGCTGGACACCAGCGCCGCTATTTTGTGGATGCGTGAAAAGGGTAGTATCCCGTATGCGTATACCGCTAACTTGGGTCAACCCGATGAGTCCGATTACGATGATATCCCCAGACAAGCGCTATCTTATGGTGCCGAAAAAGCACGCTTAATTGATTGCCGCCAGCAGTTGGTTAACGAGGGTATTGCTGCCATTCAAAGTGGCGCCTTTCATGTCACCACGGGCGGGATCACTTATTTCAATACAACCCCGTTGGGCCGTGCTGTGACAGGCACCATGCTGGTTGCGGCCATGAAAGAAGATGATGTTCATATTTGGGGAGATGGCAGCACCTACAAGGGTAACGATATCGAACGTTTTTATCGGTACGGCTTGTTAACTAATCCAAAACTTAAAATTTATAAGCCCTGGCTGGATCAACTCTTTATCGACGAACTAGGTGGGCGGGCCGAGATGTCCGAATTTATGCAGGCTCACGGCTTTGAATACCGCATGTCTGCTGAAAAAGCCTATTCAACAGATTCCAACATCCTTGGGGCAACACACGAGGCCAAAGATTTAGAATTCCTCAACACCAGCATGCATATCGTTGATCCCATTATGGGTGTGCCTTTCTGGCGTGATGATGTCGAGATTCAACCCGAGGTCGTGACCATACGTTTCCAAGAGGGAATTCCTGTCGCTCTCAATGGCAAAGAGTACACCGACGTGGTCGAGCTCATGCTCGAGGCCAACCGTATCGGGGGTCGCCATGGTTTAGGGATGAGTGATCAGATTGAAAACCGTATTATCGAGGCCAAAAGCCGTGGTATTTACGAGGCTCCCGGGATGGCACTGCTGCACGTAGCCTACGAGCGCTTGCTAACCGGCATTCACAACGAGGACACAATCGAACAATACCGTATTAATGGTATTCGTTTAGGCCGCCTACTGTATCAAGGGCGTTGGTTTGATCCTCAGGCCGTCATGCTGCGCGAGACCGCACAGCGATGGGTTGCGCGGGCAATCACTGGTGAGGTCAGCTTGGAGCTACGTCGCGGCAATGACTATACGATTTTGGATACCCAGTCTGATAATCTTAGCTACCACCCAGATCGTTTGACTATGGAAAAAGAAGGTGACGACAGCTTTACCCCCCGTGACCGCATTGGGCAGCTGACCATGCGTAATCTGGATATCGCTGATACACGTGAAAAGCTATTCACCTACACCAAGGTCGGTTTGCTGGCGCCTGCCCGTGATGGCCAGTTTGTACAGCTCAAGAGCGAGACCGAAGAAGACAGCAACTAAGTCGTTTACTAGGTTCGCTAATACCAAAGCCCCTGCGGGCATTACCCGAGGGGCTTTAATATTATTTCGTTGTGATTTTGTTGTGTCGCTGAATAACTGTATGCAGCGCGCCATTGGGAAGCCTATGGCAGAACAAATCAGTCCAGCCCTATCAAGGTAGAACTCAGTCTAGTTTGCCTAGCAGTAGAAATTCCATCAGGGCTTTTTGTACATGCATGCGGTTTTCTGCCTCGTCCCAGACAACGCTTTGGGGCCCGTCTATAACGCTGGCGGTGACCTCTTCGCCACGATGGGCAGGCAAGCAGTGCATAAATAGGGCCTCAGGGTCAGCCAAAGCCATCATTTCATCATCAACACACCAGTCGGAAAAGGCTTTGCGACGTGCTTCATTTTCGTCTTCAAAGCCCATACTGGTCCAGACATCAGTAGTCACTAGATGTGCTCCGCGGCAAGCCTCGTGTGGGCTTTCAAAGACGCTCAGAGCATCGCCTGCATCACCAATGAGCTCAGGATCCAAGCTGTAGCCCTGAGGGGACGAGAAGTGCAGTTTGAAGCCGAGTAATTTGGCAGCCTGTAGCCACGTGTAAGCCATGTTGTTGCCATCTCCAATCCAAGCGACTGTTTTACCCGCGATGGAACCCCGAAACTCATTATAGGTAAAGATGTCGGCTAGAATTTGGCACGGGTGGTATTCATTGGTCAGACCATTGATGACGGGTACGCGCGAGTATTTAGCGAACAAATCAATGCGCTCTTGGCCAAAGGTACGGATCATCACCAGATCAACCATCCGGGATATCACGCGCGCGGTGTCTTCTATAGGCTCGGCGCGCCCGAGTTGAGAATCATTGGTGGTTAAGTGAATTACCGAACCACCCATTTGATACATGCCTGCTTCGAACGATACGCGGGTACGGGTGCTGGCCTTTTCAAATACCATGGCCAGTGTGCGATCATGCAAAGTCATGTGCGGTTCGTAATTTTTAAACCGTTGCTTGATAAAGCGAGCACGTGAAAGCAGATAGAGGATGTCCTCTTTTGAGAGGTCGTCAAATTTTAAAAAATGCCGTATCGGAGCGGGATTAACCGTAGAACTCATAACTAAGCACTGCTGAAAACAAAAAATTAATCTTACCAGTAAAAACTTGTAATGACCAGTGGCCAATAGCCTTAGACCTTGGGATGATTTTTACTTCTTAGGATGTAGTCCTCGTGGCAATAGGTTACAATGCGCCTTGTTATTTTGCTTTAGGGCAGTGCTTATTGATTGGAAGTATATGACCGAGCATTCAAAATTAATTATTTATGGGGTGACACATAGTGACCAGCGATTTCGGCCTAGCGATTGGGCAGAACGCTTGGCTGGTGTGATGTCACAATTCAGGCCTGAGGGTAGTGGCGGAGGGCCGTTAACGTATTCTCCGTATGTTGTCCCTCGGTTTGTAGATGGGGTGCGCTGTGTTGTTGTAGACAGCCGCTTGCGTGATTTAGAGCCCCTAGCCTGGAAGTTCGTTTGTAATTTTGCCCACGACAATAAGCTTAAGACGTCGGGCATAGATTTCGACAAGGTCATGCAAGACTTATAAAATGCTGTCCAATGTGACTGCCAATACGTTAATAATTATACGTATGGTTAGTGTCTGCAGGGGGCAGTGTAGATGTACAGTAGTTTAGTCAGTGTGGGCCAAAAGCGAGCTCGATCAAAAATAGGGTGCATAAATTGCACCCTATTTTAGTTTTGGCGTAGGCATTTGGATATGCCCGTACCCAATTAAACCTAGGTGGTTTAAGAGGACAAAGCCTTGATCGATTTGGCCAAGCGGCTCTTGTGGCGCGCTGCCTTGTTCTTGTGGATGATGTTTTTGTCAGCGACACGATCGATGATGCTGCAGGCCTTGCGGAATACTTCGTTGGCAGCGTCTTGGTCGCCGGCATGGATGGCTTGTTGGACGCGTTTCATCGAGGTACGCATCATTGAGCGCATGCTAGCATTGTGTTTGCTGCGGGCTGCTGCCTGGCGCGCGCGTTTTCTTGCTTGGGGTGTATTTGCCATATCTAAGTCAATTCTATGTTGTTTGATGGTTTAATTGGGTCTAAAGGGCTAAATAATAAACGATTAGCCCGGTCTTGTAAAGTGTCGTGGCCTAAAGCCGACCAAAAACAATAAGAGCATATAGACGCACATAGCACCGATTACGACCCCGCCCAGATAAAGAGCTCTGAGTATGGGGGTTGCCCCTAAAGCTAGCCAATCAAATTGCCCTTGTAAAAAATAAACAAACAAACTCATCCCTACAAGGGCAGGCAAGAGCTTGAGTAGAAATCTAGGCCATTGTGCTGACGGGCTAAATATTTTTCGCTTGCGAAGTATGTAAAACAAAGTGCTTGCATTGATGCATGCCCCCAGCGCAATAGAAAGCGCCAAACCGGAATGCTTGAGCCAAGGCACAAATAGTACATTCATGACTTGGGTCAATATCAATACAAAGATGGCAATACGTACCGGTGTTTTTATATCTTGGCGCGCATAGAAGGCTGGCGCCAAGATTTTGATCGCTAGTAAACCCAAAAGACCGACGGCATATGCGATTACCGCGCCCTGGGTTTGGAGGACATCTGCACCGCTAAAGGCACCATAGTTAAATAAGGTAGCTACCAAAGCCTGGGCGAGCAAAGCTAAACCTAAGGCTGCGGGTAAACCCAGTAGAAATATCAACTGTAGGCCCCAGTCCAAAAGGTTTTGGTAAGTGCTGTGTTCCTCTTTTGCATAAGCTGCCGATAGGTAGGGCAGCAAGACGGTGCCCAAAGCAACGCCAAGTAGGGCGCTTGGGAATTCCATTAAACGATCAGCAAAGGACAGCCAAGTGACACTACCGGCCTGTAACCAAGTCGCTATGTTGGTATTAATAAGGATAGAAATTTGGGCCACTGACACGCCCACCGTGGCTGGAATCATCTTTTGAATGATCTTGCGTACGTGCGCGTCGCGTAATGCTCGTCCTAAGCGCAAACTAGGGCGGGGTGCAACGCCCAAGCGCAGCAGCGCAATCCACTGCATCCCTAGTTGTAAAATGCCACCAGCCATGACACCTACAGCCAGCGCATAAATCGGTGGATCGAAATACTCGAGCAACCACAAACTGGCAGCTATCATGGCCAGGTTGAGCAGCATGGGTGTGAAGGCCGGGATGGCAAAACGGCTCCAGGTGTTGAGTACACCACTGGCGAAAGCCACCAACGACATGCATAGGATGTACGGAAACATCGCCCGTGTCATCCAAATAGCGGCCGAGAATTCTGCATGGCGCTCAGCGGCACGCATGCCGCTGGCCATCAAGCTGACAACCCAGGGGGTGGCGATGACCCCAATCAGGGTCACCAGCATTAAAACTGTGGTCAAGACTAAAGCCACCCGATCGATTAGTTGTTGGGTGGCATCAGCTGACTGGGTGTTTTTCACATCGCCTAAAATAGGCACAAAAGCTTGGGCAAATGCGCCTTCGGCAAATAATCTGCGTAGCAGGTTAGGGATACGAAAAGCGACCCAAAATGCATCTGTAAATCCCCCAGCACCAAAACTGCGCGCGATTAAAATATCGCGCAACAGCCCAGTGATGCGGGATAAAAAGGTGAAGCCGCTGATGACAGCGGCAGATCGGAATAGACTCATGGCTAGGCAGAAGACTACTTATGCGTAGTAGATAACTGCTTAGCGGGGGGCCATGCGAATGGCGCCATCAAGACGGATGGTTTCGCCATTAATCATTTCGTTATCGATGATGCTATACACAAGCTTGGCGTAGTCTTCGGGACGGCCCAAGCGAGAGGGAAATGGAATGCTCTCGGCCAAAGAATCCTGCACGTTTTGCGGCATTCCAAAGATCATGGGTGTGCCAAAAATGCCCGGTGCAATAGTGACACAGCGAATGCCCAAACTGGCCAAGTCACGTGCTACGGGTAGCGTCATGCCGGTCACGCCCGCCTTGGATGCAGCGTAGGCTGCCTGGCCAATTTGACCCTCGTATGCAGCCACTGAGGCCGTGTTAATAAGAACACCGCGCTCGCCGGTATCTTGTGGTTCGTTTTTGCTCATGGCAAAAGCCGCCAAGCGATTCATATTGAAGGTCCCGATGAGGTTAACGGTGACGACCTTTTGAAATAGCTCTAAATCGTGAGGTGCCTCGCGGCCAATAGTGCGTGATGCGGGCGCAATCCCAGCGCAATTAACCAAACCGTAAAGAGGACCAACCTCGAGAGCGGCATCTACTACTGCTTGGGCGTCTTGCTCGGAAGTGACGTCGCAGCGCAGGTAGCGTTGGTCTAGTTCTTTGGCGAGCTCTTGGCCGGCTTCGTCTTGGATGTCAGCAATGATGACCTTGGCACCATGCTCGGTGAGCATGCGTACTGTGCCTGCACCCAGACCGGATGCACCGCCGGTCACTATAAATACGTTGTCTTTTATTTTCATATATATCCTCTCATGGATTGAATCAAACCTCTATGAGTTTAACGCATCCAGAATACGTTGTTGAATCTCGTCGACGGTGCCAACGCCAGAGACTTTACGGTAGGCGGGAGCCATCTTATCGCCGGATTGTGCCCATTCGGAGTAATAAGCGACCAAAGGCTGGGTCTGGTTTTTGTAGACCTCGAGTCGATGTCGAACAGTAGACTCTTTGTCGTCATCGCGTTGAACCAGGGGTTCCCCAGTCACATCATCAATATCCTCTTGTTTTGGGGGGTTAAATGTCACGTGATAGGTACGTCCGCTGGCGGGGTGCATACGTCGGCCACTAATGCGCTCGATAATGACCTCTTGGGGAACATCAAGCTCGATGACATAATCAAGTTTGATGTTTTCTTCTTTGAGTGCATCTGCCTGTGGAATGGTGCGTGGGAAGCCATCAAAGAGGTAGCCGTTCTCACAGTCAGGTTGTTGTAAACGGTCTTTAACCAAGCCAATGATTATTTCATCAGACACTAATTGCCCGGCATCCATGATTTTTTTAGCCTCGATGCCTAGCGGGGTTTGTGCTTTAACCGCAGCGCGGAGCATATCACCGGTCGCTATTTGCGGGATAGAAAACTTTTCAATGACGAATGCGGCTTGGGTTCCTTTGCCAGCCCCTGGAGGGCCCAATAGTATTAATCGCATAAAGCATCTCCTGAATTTAAGCCACAGATATTAGCCGAAAAGTGAGCTATCCATCAATGCTCCTTTGGTTGGGGTTGGCATTAGATGTACCCCTGGTGGCAATTTTGTTGTGAAAAGAGGGGCGTGCCCCTGCGGTTTATATTATGAATTTGATATGTTTTTTTGCGCCAATAGTTTGCGCACCCGTGCGAGGTCCTGGGCCGTATCAATGCCGGGGGCAGGTGCTTTATGCCAGTGATGCACACGGATGATCTCGCCGTGCTCGAGCGCACGTAATTGCTCTAGAGACTCTAAGCGTTCTAAGACACCAGGTGCTAGGGTTGGGAAACGTTGCAGGAAAGCATTGCGATAGGCATAAATGCCAATATGATGTAGGGCTTGTGCGGGGGCGGGTTGGTCAAGGTCAGAAGAGGCTTGAGCCCAATCATGTGCGTCATTATCGTTGCGCGCCCAAGGGATGGGTGCACGCGAGAAATACAAAGCCTGTTGCTCAAAGTTACAAACAACTTTGACGGTGTTGGGATTAAATAACTGCGCCCGTTGTTCTATAGGGGCTGCAGCTGTGGCCATATTGGCCCGTGAGCCCTGCAATTGTTGAGCGACCGCATTGATTAGCTCAGGGTCTATCAAGGGTTCATCGCCCTGGACGTTAACGATGACTGCCTCGGCCGGCAATTTCAGTATCTGTGCTGCCTCAGCCAATCGGTCGGTGCCTGTTTCATGAGTGCGGGTCAGCACATGTTTGATGTTGTGTGCTTGGGCTAGGGCGGCTATTTGATCGTTATCGGTCGCAATATAAACTTTTTGGGCATTAGATTTTAATGCTTGTTGTGCGGTTCTAATGACAAGCGGCACGCCCAGTAGGTCAAGTAGCATTTTGTTTTTTAAACGCGCAGACTCAAGACGTGCTGGAATAAGTACGTGGAAATCCATAGTCGATGATTGTTAGTGCAGATGGGGATAAGCCCAGTATGTTTTAAAGCTCTTCAGTGGCAGGAATTTCTCGTGCCTCGTCTTCTAGCATAATAGGCATGCCATCGCGCACTGGAAACGCCAAGCGGTCAGCTTTGCAAATGAGTTCTTGATCCGCCTCTATGTAGTGTAGCGACGACTTGCAAACCGGACATACCAATACGTCTAAAATTCTCTTATCCATGGAAAGCCCCTTAGTGTGTTTATCGTTATTGACTGCTGATATTTTGTTTTTAACACGTTCCTAGACGAGTGCAAATAGTTGTATTGTTTTTCTCTCTGAGTTGGTTTTGTAGCACCTCAACCCAGTTGCCCGGAGAAAAGTGAGCTTCTACGTGCACAATCCAAAAGCGTGGATCCATATGCCAAGGACTGTGCATGAGTTTGATTGCGTCTTTGGCGGTAATGAGGATAGGGGCCTGCTCAAACGATTGTAGGTCGCTGGCTTTGATTGATGCATGATCGGGTAGAGCGCGGGTTTGATCCAGTTCAAAGCCCAAGTCTCTTAGCATCCCGAAAAAACGTTCAGGTTGACCTATCCCGGCGAGGGCTTGGCAGGGATAAGGGAAAAACTCTTGCCAGTGTTTGATTGTGAGTTTTTTCTGACTGGCCATCTGTTCTATTTTAGTGGCCTGCAACCACATATCTACGTGCTGTGGGCTGGTTACCTGCTGTGTCTGAGCCTGTGTTAAATGATCATATGCGGCAGCCTCGGGATTGGCAGGGGAGGCACCGATAGATCGCCTATTTAATACCCACTCTACTTGATGTAATCGTGTGGCGGGTTCGCGTAAAGGGCCTGCAGGTAATAACCAACCATTGCCAATACCTCGTTCGTCTTGCACTATGATTTCTATCGCCCTTGGCAAGGGGTAATGCTGCAAACCATCGTCAGCAATAATGACATTGGTGTCTGGGGCATAGTTCATGAGGGCTTGTGCAGCGTGGCGGCGATTGGGGTGCACGGCGATGGGGACTTGGGCCAGCTGGGCTATCAGGCTAGGTTCGTCGCCGACTTGTTGTGGGTCCAGAGGCGCGTGTCCAGCAATGGGCTTAGGTCCGATTTTGGCGCCATAGCCACGACTGATGACCCCCGGGCGCCAACCAAAACGTTTGAGTTGTTGACACAAAGAAATCACAGCTGGGGTTTTACCCACACCGCCTACAAAGATATTACCCACAATAATGATAGGGGGCATATCAGTATTCCAGCTTGGATAGTGCTTGGTTTGCTTGTTTTTAACAATGTGCGCGGTGAGCCGACTTAACGGATATAACAATCGCGCAAACAAACCTTTATGTTGCCACTGCTGGTGTATCCAGTGATTGAGTTTGGCTTGCATGTTGGTGACTTTATTCCGGTTGTCTTTCCGTGGCAAAGTGGATACGTTCGAGTTCTGCTTTATTAGCTGCCTCTAGGGCACGTACAACAGCGGCATGCCGTGCATCAGCATCGGCATAGATCAGCAATTCGTTTTTGTCTTCTAGATTGCGCATGGCCAACGTTAGGCTTTCATCATCACTGGCCAATATGCGCCCATTAAGAGCATATTGGCCTGTGTGGGTGATGAGCAAGATATTACCCTGAGTTGCTATTGTTTCTTGATTGCTGCCAGGTAGTTTTAGTTCCAGCTGTTCGATCGTTGAGAAAGTGGTCGTAGCTGTGATGAAAATCAATACCACCAATAAAATATCAATCAACGGAATAACGTTGATTTCTAACCTGTCTTCATCGGAGGTGGATTGCCAGCGAGGCTTAAAACGACTCATGATGAAAAGCGCTTTGCACAGTGTGCGTTTAGAGGGCCCTGTTGGAAGGCTGCGAAGACTGCTTAAGCGAGGATTGCCGTGTGTGGATAAAGTCTATAAAGCGATTAAATCGGGCAGACTCTATTTCTAATATATGCAAAAAATAATTCGCTTGACTACGAAAATAACGGTGAAAAATCAGTGCGGGAATCGCAATAATGATTCCAAATGCGGTGTTGTACAAGGCTATTGAAATGCCTCGGGCAAATTGATCAGGATCACTGCCCTGTGGGGTATAAGAACCAAATAGCTCGATCATGCCGATGACGGTACCAAATAAGCCTAGCAGCGGTGCAATCACAGCAATGGTGCCCAAAGCCGGTAAAAAGCGGTTCAGAGCAAAGCTGATGCTTTGGCCGATTTCGGCGGTGATTTCGTCGCGTTTGACAGCGGGCTGGTCGCGTTCTTGGATGAGTGCGGCATACAGTTGACCCAGAGGGCTTTGGCGTAAACGTTCTAGGCTTTCTATATTGGGGGTGTTTTGTTGGGCTAAATCCTGGGCAAATTGGCGTGCATCGCGAGGTGCGACACGCGCAGCGCGCAGCTGGTATAGGCGCTCTAGAACGATGGCAAGGCCAACAATTGAACACGCCAGCAGTAGCCAAATAGGCCAGCCTGCGGCCTCAATCAGTGTGTACACCAGATGGATCCTCAGTCAAGAACAAACAGTCGCAATGCAAAGTCTATCATAGGCCCGCTTTGAAGTAGATCTTTGCTGTTGTGCACAACCCGCTGTGGATAAGTAGAGTTGCTCACAGAAACTGTGGATAATAGAGTGTGAGAAAAGAGCTAACTCGCCATGGGCTTGGTGTTGCAGTTCTTTGGTTAATAATTAGCCAAGCTATCAATCTGTACCGACTTTATGGGCAGCTCGTGGTTGCTCTTTATTTTATAAGGTTAATTGAGTCACAAAAGTAAAAAATACGTTAGACTTAAAGGGTGCTGGCGTCAGGGGCGAAATATATTTTTGCCCATTTGACGCGCAATGATTTAGAGTAAAAATACAGTCTGCTGTAAAATAGTAGGTATTTTCATCTAGGTGATGTGGTGTTTTGCCACATATGAGTCAGTTTTAATAAAGGAAAATATCGATGACATTTAAACTACCCGAACTTCCTTATGCCATGGATGCTCTCGAGCCACAAATCTCAAAAGAGACTCTCGAGTACCACTACGGTAAGCACCACCAGACCTATGTCAACAACCTAAACAACATGGTCAAGGGCACAGAGTTCGAAAATGCCGAGCTCGAGGAAATCGTTAAAAAATCCTCTGGCGGTATTTTTAACAACGCAGCCCAGGTCTGGAACCACACCTTTTACTGGAATTGCTTGGCACCTAACGCAGGTGGCGAGCCCAGCGGTGCGTTGGCTCAGGCCATCAACGACAAGTGGGGCAGCTTTGAAGAGTTCAAAACAGCCTTTAACACCGCAGCCGCGGGTAACTTTGGTTCGGGCTGGACATGGCTGGTGAAAAAACAAGACGGTAGCGTAGATATCGTTAATACCAGCAATGCAGACACACCCCTGACCGGTGATGATGTGCCTTTGCTGACCTGTGATGTATGGGAGCACGCCTATTACATCGATTATCGCAATGCACGTCCTGCTTACCTAGAGAAATTCTGGGAGCTCGCTAACTGGAAGTTTGTAGAAGAAAACTTCGCTGGCTAATTTATTTACGATTAGCTAAAAGCAGTACACAAAATACCCTGCAGCGTACAGTTGCAGGGTATTTTATTTTGGATCCTAATTATTGCGGATACAATAAGCATTCAGTTTTTTTACCAATGCAGGAGAGGTCAATGAGTTCTGACGCTTATATTTGTGATGGGTTGCGCACCCCATTTGGGCGCTATGCAGGTGGTTTGTCTGCGGTTCGTGCAGACGACCTGGGGGCTATTCCCATTCGAGCGTTAATGGAAAAATATCCTAATGTTGACTGGGGCAGTGTAGATGATGTGCTTTACGGTTGTGCCAACCAGGCCGGTGAGGACAACCGCAACGTCGCACGCATGTCTGCTCTGTTGGCAGGTTTGCCCGATACCGTGCCAGGCATGACGCTGAATCGCCTGTGTGGTTCTAGCTTGGACGCTGTTGGCACCGCGGCACGTGCGATACGCGCTGGTGAAGCAGGGCTGGTCATCGCTGGGGGCGTCGAGAGCATGTCACGTGCACCCTTTGTGATGCCCAAAGCACATAGTGCTTTTACACGGGCCAATGCTGTGTACGACACGACTATTGGCTGGCGTTTTGTCAACAAAAAAATGAAAGACGAATACGGCATTGATTCGATGCCCGAGACCGCCGAAAACGTCGCTGATGATTTTAATATCTCGCGCGAGGACCAAGACTTATTTGCTATGCGCAGTCAAGAGCGCACAGCCGCAGCCCAACAGGCAGGTTATTTGGCCGAGGAAATTGTCCCGGTTACCATACCGCAGCGCCGTGGCGAGCCCATCGTGGTCGACAAAGACGAACACCCTCGTGAAACTAGCCTAGAAAAATTGGCTGCGTTGCGTCCCATCGTGCGTCCTGATGGAACGATCACCGCAGGAAATGCTTCGGGTGTTAATGACGGGGCTTGCGCCGTGATTTTAGCATCCAAAGAACAGGCCGAGAAAAACGGTTTAACACCGCGTGCGCGCGTGCTTGGCATGGCCTTTGCTGGTGTGGCCCCTCGTATTATGGGCATTGGTCCTAGTCCTGCCACCAAAAAGGTATTAGCACAAACCGGACTAACATTGGATCAAATGGATGTGATTGAGCTCAACGAGGCCTTTTCCGCCCAAGGTTTGGCAGTGATGCGTGAGCTGGGCCTCAAGGATGACGATCCACGCGTGAACCCTAATGGGGGCGCGATTGCATTGGGTCACCCTTTAGGTGCTAGCGGCGCACGTCTAGTGATTGCTGCGGTCAACCAACTGCACCGCACCAACGGCCGCTATGCTTTATGCACGATGTGCATTGGCGTTGGCCAAGGTGTCGCGTTGATTATCGAGCGTGTCTAACTGAATCATTTAGCGGGCACTTGTTTAGTGCTTGTTAATTGCGAGGGTTGTTCTGGTCAAATGGTCAGGGCAACCCTTTAATTTTGTCCCCTGGTTTAAGCTCGTGCTCTTTGAACCAGCCCTGATTCATTTCTAATGCATATAGTATGGGTTCCCTAGGGCAGTGCGTATCAGTGCTTTCGGGCTGCATATCATGCAATGATGAAATTGTGCCTTGGCTGGTGATAAAGGCGATACTCAGAGGTAAATAGGTGTTTTTCATCCAAAAACAAGGTTGATGTGGGTAATCAAAAATAAAAAGCATGCCATGATTAGCAGGCATCGATTTTCGGTACATCAAACCTCTAGAGCGAGTGCGCTCATTGTCTGCAACCTCAACAGTGATTGACTGTGCCGCCAGCCCTAAGGTGATATGCGCATAGGTGTCATCACCGCGCATTTGCTGCTGGTCAGAAAGTACATCTGCCGAGCTGTTAATGGGGCCAGTCAATGTAGTCAGGCCCAAGGCAGCAGCAAAAAAAACAGGGCGCAAGCGCCCTGATATTAAGTGAGTCATTCGTAATACAAAATCAGGTTTAAATTAAAATATTTTTATGTCTTATAATACTAGCAGAGGTTTTATGCAGATGGGGTGATATTAAGAGCTTGTTGACCCTTTGGCCCCTGTGCAATTTCGAATTGCACTTTTTGGCCCTCTTTTAGTGTTTTAAACCCGTTCATTTGTATTGACGAAAAGTGTGCAAATAGGTCTTCTCCTCCTCCGTCGGGGGTAATAAATCCAAAACCTTTTGCGTCATTAAACCATTTCACGGTTCCCGTGTGAGTGAGACCATCCCCAATAATGGTCGGTTGTACTTCAGACATGCGAACTGCCTCTTTTTGTAAACATCAATAAAAACAACAAAATTGTTGTCACACCAAAACGTCCGAATACGTGTTATTTTCGGTTTGCTTCGGACTAACCTTGATAATGCTTAATATTGCTTAAACCAGTCAACTATGGAAATTACCTAGTCAACCTATGGCAACTGAAATAGAAAGAGATGGCAACGTCGTATTAGAGCGAGAAAAAGAGCTGGCTAAGCCTCCCATGTACCAGGTCGTCATGCTAAATGATGATTACACCCCTATGGATTTTGTGGTAAATGTGCTTGTCCAAGTTTTTAACAAAACGCCCTCCGAAGCAGAAAGAATCATGCTAAAAGTACACTATGAGGGGCGTGGGATTTGCGGTGTTTATCCATACGATATTGCCGAGACGCGCGTCGAGATGGTGCACCAACTTGCCAGAAGCCGCGAACACCCTTTAAAGTGTGTAATGGAACCTGTCTTAACAGACTCCTAGGCTGATACTAGCCTAGGGGCTCAGCGACAGCTGTCGCATCAATTTAGTTTTATATAGGGAAAAACCTACGGGCAGATGCCTGATACAGGTTGGATAATAGTAAACACAGCCTAACAAGCAAAGCAGACCTGCCTTTTATGGGCTGCTTTGTAGTGGTGAGGTACACTGTAACTATAGATGGGCTGCTTTATTGTCCCAAGGTTTTTCTTGTCGTGTAGGAGGAAGCGTGATCTCCGAAGAATTAGAGTTAAGCTTGCAAAAGGCCTTCAAAGAGGCTCGCGAGGCGGGCCACGAGCTAATGACTGTCGAGCACCTTTTGCTGGCCTTGTTGGAAAATACATCTGCTGTAGAGGTTCTGCGTGCCTGTGCTGCGGACATTGATAAATTACGCGAAGATCTCAATAATTTCATAAAAGAAAATACCCCTACAAGCCCCAACCAAGAGCATGCCGATGCGCAGCCTACCTTGGGCTTTCAGCGTGTGATTCAGCGCGCTATCATGCATGTGTCCTCTAGCGTGGGCAACAAAGGGGAGGTCACCGGTGCTAATGTTTTGGTGGCCCTATATGGTGAAAAAGACTCCCATGCTGTGTATTATTTGCACCAGCAAAAAATTACGCGCTTGGATGTGGTCAATTATTTGTCCCACGGCATTACAAAAGCCGGCGGCACTGCTGCGCCTATTCGTTCCAGTGCGCGCCCATCGCGGCCTACTGGGCCTGGTTCGGGTTCTCAGCAGCAGTCACGTGGCGGTGACAATCAAAAATCCCCCCTAGAGCTATACACCACTAACCTCAATGAGGCCGCCAACGAAGGTCGTATTGACCCTTTGATAGGGCGTGACAAAGAGCTCGAGCGCGTGGTGCAGGTACTTTGCCGCAGACGGAAGAACAACCCCTTGCTAGTGGGCGAGGCAGGCGTGGGTAAAACCGCCATCGCCGAGGGCTTAGCCGCCCGGATAGTGGCAGGTGAGGTTCCCGATTTATTGAAAAATGCAGTCGTGTACTCTTTGGACATGGGTGCATTATTGGCCGGCACTAAATATCGCGGTGATTTCGAGCAACGCCTAAAAACTGTGCTCAGTGCTTTGGCAGAACAAGAGTTCACTGTTCTGTTTATTGACGAAATCCATACTTTAATTGGTGCAGGCTCTGCTTCTGGTGGCACGCTTGATGCCTCAAACTTGCTCAAGCCTGCTTTGGCAGCTTCCGAGCTTAAGTGCATGGGTGCCACGACCTATAGCGAGTACCGTGGCATATTTGAAAAGGATCATGCGCTTTCACGCCGCTTTCAAAAGATCGATGTCGTCGAACCCACCGTGCAGGAAACAGTACAAATATTGCGTGGTCTCAAAGAGCATTATGAAAAACACCATGGTGCACGCTATACGCAGTCCGCACTGAGTGCCGCTGCAGAGCTATCTGCACGACACATTAATGATCGTTTCCTTCCAGATAAGGCCATTGACGTGATTGACGAGGCCGGGGCAGCGTTAAGACTATTGCCACCATCTCGTCAAAAGAAAACTATCAGCAAAACAGACATACAAAATATTGTTGCCCAGATTGCTAGAATTCCTCCCCAGTCGGTCTCTGCCGATGATCGCAATCGTTTGGCAACACTCGAGCGCGACCTCAAGACTGTGGTCTTTGGGCAGGGCAAGGCGATTGACGCTTTGGCTGCATCGATCAAGATGTCTCGCTCAGGTTTGGGTAACCCCAATAAGCCGATTGGTTCATTCTTGTTTTCGGGTCCCACTGGGGTGGGCAAGACCGAATTAGCCCGACAGCTAGCCTTTATCTTGGGTGTCGAGCTAGTGCGCTTTGATATGTCCGAGTATATGGAGCGGCACACCGTATCGCGCTTGATTGGTGCACCACCAGGTTATGTAGGTTTTGATCAGGGTGGTTTATTGACCGAGGCCATTACCAAGCATCCGCATAGCGTGTTGCTGCTGGACGAGATCGAAAAGGCGCACCCCGATGTTTACAATATCCTGTTGCAGGTGATGGATCACGGGACGCTGACGGACAACAATGGCCGCAAAGCAGACTTCCGTAATGTCATCTTGATTATGACCACCAACGCAGGTGCCCAAGCCTACAGCAAGGTTAGTATTGGTTTTGCACGCACCAGCTCACAAGGTGATGATATACGCGAAATCGAGCGCTCCTTTACACCCGAGTTCAGAAACCGTTTGGATTCCATTATCCCCTTTAACGCACTTAGTCAGGACATCATCCTGCGCGTGGTCGACAAGTTCTTGCTCGAGCTTGAACAACAGTTGACTGAAAAACGGGTTGAGGTCACCTTTAGCGATGCACTGCGTAACCACTTGGCCGAGAAAGGATTCGATCCAGCCATGGGTGCACGTCCAATGCATCGTCTAATCCAAGACACCATTCGCCGTGCCTTGGCTGATGAGCTCTTATTCGGTGCTCTAACTTCGGGCGGAACTGTAGTCGTCGATGTGGATGACGAAGGCGAGGTTGTCCTGCAGTTTAACGACGAGGATGACGATAAAAGCAGCAAGGATAATGACAAAACTTCTGCCGCTCTCGTCAATGAAGAAGGTTAATGGCCACTGCTAGCATTTACCTCTCATTTAACCCTCATTTTTAAATTAATTAGGTATTCCATAAACAAAGCCAGGTGAGTTTTTCACCTGGCTTTTTTATTAGATGGTTGTCTGCTCAATCAGACAGCAAATAATAACGTAACAATTTTATTTTTGGCCTGTACTACCAAAACCACCGCTACCGCGTTCGCTGGTTTCAAATTCATCAACAATATTAAATTGTGCTTGTTGGACCGGTACGATGATCATTTGTGCGATTCGTTCCATAGGCTCGATGGTGTAGGGCGTTTGGCTACGATTCCACACTGATACCATGAGTGGCCCTTGGTAATCAGAATCAATAAGGCCTGTTAGGTTGCCCAATACAATGCCATGTTTATGGCCAAGGCCGGAACGAGGGAGCAACAAAGCCGCATAAGCGGGGTCGGCTAGATGCATTGCAAAGCCCGTAGGAAGTAATTCACCTTGACCTGGCTCCAAGGTAATGGGGGCATCAATACATGCGCGCACATCCAGGCCTGCAGAGCCTTGTGTAGCGTATTTCGGGGCTTCTGTAAGTCGGTCATCTAATATTTTTAAATCAACTGTTAGCATTATTTGTTTCACCGCTTATAGGCTAATGATAGTTAAAAAGAAAAACGCAGTTCTGTAAATTAGATTGATTGTTTGGATAAGCGCTGGGCAATAGCCAAAATAAGGTTGCTAGCCGCTTGGTCCTTGGATAGTTTTTCCCAACGTTCAATGCCGTTATCATCGATGAGGTGCATCTGTGTATCGTCGGCATCCATTGTTTCTTGGGCCAGGTTAGCAACTAATAAGGGAACGCATTTGCGTTTGCGTTTTTGATCTGCATATTTTAATAAATGCTCGGTTTCAGCTGCGAAACCAACGCAATAAGGTGCTGTTGGCAGTGCTGCGACGCTGGCTAAGATGTCTGGGTTTTCTGCAAACTGTAAATCAGTAAAACCGGCATGCTGATCTTTTTTGAGCTTTTGGCTAGCAGCGTTTTTAACATACCAGTCGGCCACAGCTGCAACACCGATAAAAACATCCGCATGATCGGCCTGTGCCATCACAGCAGCATGCATTTCCCGTGCGCTCTGCACGTTGATGCGCTGCACGCCGTAAGGGGTGGGCAAAGCGACCGGCCCAGAGACCATAGTTACTTGTGCCCCAGCCAGTGCAGCAGCGCGGGCTATCGCATAACCCATTTTTCCAGACGAACGATTGGTAATCACTCGAATTGGATCAATGGCTTCGCTGGTGGGCCCCGCCGTGAGCAAAACATGCTTGCCTAGCAAAGGTTTGGGTGCAAAAAATGTGTTGAGCTCTTGTAGCAGCTCATGGGGTTCGAGCATGCGGCCCGAGCCCACCTCTCCGCAGGCTTGCTCCCCTGCGGCAGGGCCTAAAATCCGAACGCCATCGTCTTGTAACTGCGTGATATTGCGCTGTGTTGCCGGATGCGCCCACATTTCTTTGTTCATCGCTGGGGCAACTAGCATGGGACAGTCACCACGTGCGAGCACCATTGTGGTTAATAGGTCATCTGCGCGTCCCTGGGCTGCACGGGCAATGAAATCTGCCGTTGCTGGTGCTACTAGTAGGGCGTCGGCTCGTCGGCTAAGGTGGATGTGCGCCATGCTATCAGGAATCAGAGGGTCCCATAAATCAGTTAGCACACGGCGCCCTGATAGGGCTTGAAAAGTGATGGGCTGTACAAATTTTTGTGCTGCAGCGGTCATGACCACATCAATGTTCAGACCGACTTCCCGACCGCGTCGGACCAGTTCTGCTCCTTTGTAGGCAGCGATGCCTCCGGTGAGCGCTAGTATTAGATGTTTTCCGTGACAGTATTGCATGCTGAATCATCGTCTAGAGGTGGGGGTGTTCTTTGCACGTTGAATACGCAAGAACTCTTCGATAATGAGTAATGCTGCCCCTATGGTAATGGCAATGTCCGCAACATTAAAGGCGGGAAAATGCCATGATTGCCAGTGAAAGAGGATAAAATCTATCACATGGCCATGCAGGATTCTGTCCAGTACGTTGCCCAGGGCCCCTCCTAAAATACAGCTAAGCGCTGTACAAAAGAGTTTTTTATCGGGTTGCCTTTGCAGCCAATACACAATGAGTATTGTTGCGACCAGTGCAATCAAGCTGAAAAACCAGCGTTGCCAGCCATCGGCCCCAGCTAAAAAGCTAAAGGCTGCACCTGGGTTGTATAACAAAGTAGCATCCAAAAAAGGTAGGATCGGCCAGCGCTCACCATAATACAGATGCGCATCAAACCACCCTTTGGTGTATTGATCAGCCGCTACAATGATGAGTGCTAGAATCACCCAAAACCAAAAGCCACGGCTTTTAAAGCCGCGGCGTATGTGTTTATCAGGGGTGGGTTTAGACAAAGGATCTTTGCTCACCGCTACCTTTTATGTTGGTGACACAGCGTGCACACACAGTGGGGTGCTCGGAGTCTTGGCCGATGGATGGTTCATGATGCCAGCAGCGCTCGCATTTATTATCAGTACTAGGTGTGACACTGATTTGGATTTCATCATTGCTGCCTTGTTGGACTTTGGCAGCTGAAACAATAAAGGCAAACCGCAGGTCATCGTCCAAGGATTTCAACAGCTCGTAGTCCTGACCTGCTGCCTCGATACTCAGCTGAGCAGCCAAGGAAGAGCCAATTTGACCTTTGCTGCGGACATGCTCGATCTCGCGCATGACTTCAGAGCGAATGGCCCGTATAGCTGTCCATTTTTCTAGCAATGCCTCGCTGTCAGAGCTAAGAGGTATTGAATAATACTGCTCGGTAAAAATGGTTAGGGGCTTGTCGGGGGCATTTAGGTGCAGGTCTTGCCAGGCCTCTTCGGTGGTAAAAGTCAAGATGGGTGCCATCAAGCGCAACAAAGCCTGAGTAATATGATACAGGGCTGTTTGCGCACTGCGACGAGCTAAACCATCTGTCTTTGTGGTGTAGAGCCTGTCCTTGAGGATGTCTAGATAGAATGCACCTAAATCCTCTGAGCAAAAGGTTTGAAAACGCGACACAATGGGATGAAATTCATACTTTTCATAGTGTTGCAGTGCGCGCGCTTGCATTTGTTCTGTTAGAGCCAATGCGTAGCGGTCGATTTCTAATAAGTCATCGACAGGGACGGCGTTTTCTTGTGGATCAAAATCAGCTAGGTTACCCAATAAGAACTTGAGCGTATTACGGATTCGTCGATAGGATTCGACGACTCGCTTTAAGATCTCGTCAGAAATGAAAAGCTCGCCAGAATAGTCTGTAGCTGCGACCCATAGACGTAGAATTTCAGCACCTAAAGAGTCTGCAATCTTTTGGGGGTAGACCACGTTGCCCACAGATTTACTCATTTTGTGGCCTTTGCCATCCACGACAAATCCGTGGGTTAGCAATGCCTTGTAGGGGGCCCGTTCATACAACATGCAGCCGGTGAGCAACGAAGAGTGAAACCAACCACGGTGTTGGTCAGAGCCCTCTAAGTAGAGGTCGGCAGGCCACTGTAATTGTTGTGCATGAGAGCCCTTGATGTGTGGGTCATTGTCACCGCCCATCACTGTAGCGTGGGTTGTGCCTGAGTCAAACCAAACGTCAAGTGTGTCTTTGCTCTTTTCGTAATTCTGGGCGTCAGCACCGATGAGATCCTCGGCTTTGATGCCTTGCCAGATTTCGATTCCATGCTCTTCGATTAGATCAGCCACCTTTTCAAGTAATGCGGGCGTATCTGGATGAAGCTCGCCAGTTTCTTTATGCAGGAAAATACCCATTGGGACGCCCCATTGCCTTTGTCTGGATAGCGTCCAATCAGGGCGATTAGCAATCATGGAATGTAGGCGTGCTTTACCCCAAGAAGGATAAAAGCGTGTGTTTTCGACAGCCTCGAGGGCCATTTCACGTAATGTTCGCCCAGTTGAATTGTCGCGATCCATGCCAGCGAACCACTGGCTGGTAGCGCGATAAATCACGGGTGTTTTGTGGCGCCAGCAGTGCATGTAGCTGTGCTCAGTGTCTTCGGCCTTGAGAAGAGTACCGACACCCTGCAGAGCCTGGACAATTGCTGGATTGGCCTTCCAGATGAATTGGCCGCCGAACAGGGGCAAGCTATCAGCATAAACGCCGTTTGCTTGGACAGGATTCAAGATATCAGCATCATCAAGCCCATGTTCTTTACATGAAACAAAGTCCTCGACACCATAAGCAGGGGCCGAGTGAACGACACCCGTGCCAGAATCCAGAATTACATAATCCCCGCAATACACGGGTGAAACTCTGTTATAGCCAGCGTCAGCTGTTGCCAACGGGTGGCGGAAACCAATGAATTCGAGCTCTTTCCCTGAGGTAGTTGCAATGACCTGGCCCTGGATGCCGAGCTCTTCGAGAGTGGGTTCAACGAGCTCTTTGGCCAAAATAAGTTGACGGCCAAACTCTTGGGGGGTATCCAGATTGATCAAAGCGTATTCATGATCTGGGTGGACATTAAGAGCTTGGTTGGCAGGAATTGTCCAGGGGGTCGTCGTCCAGATGACAATGGCCCCATCCTCGATGCGATCGGTATCGAAAGCTTTGGCGAGCGCATCCTTGTCTGCAAAGGGAAAGGCCACGTAGATGGAAGGGTCAGTGCGGTCAGCGTACTCAACCTCGGCCTCGGCCAGTGCGGAGCGGCAGTCAAAACACCAATTAACCGGCTTTAATCCACGAAATACAAAGCCCTTTTTCATGATTTGAGCCAGCACACGCAGCTCATCAGCCTCGTTGCTGTAATTCATGGTTAGGTAGGGGTTATCCCATTCACCCAGGACGCCTAAACGCAGAAAGTCTTTTTTCTGACGCTCTATTTGCTCGTATGCATATGTGCGAGCTTTGGCTTGCATTTCCTCTACAGGCAGGTTTTTACCAAACTTCCTTTCGATTTGAATTTCGATGGGCATACCATGGCAGTCCCAGCCTGGAATATACTGAGCATCAAAACCCGCCATATTGCGGCTTTTAATAATGATGTCTTTGAGGATTTTGTTGACGGCATGACCTATATGGATATCACCGTTCGCATACGGTGGGCCGTCATGAAGGATAAATTTGGGACGCTCGGCGCTGGCCTTGCGAATGGCCTCGTAGACCTTGTTCTCTTGCCATTCTGCGACCCACTGGGGTTCGCGTTTGGGCAGGTTGCCGCGCATGGGAAAAGGTGTGTCAGGTAAATTGAGTGTATGTTTATAGTCCATGAGAGGTGAAATAGTCATGTGCGCTGCGCACGTCATCTACGATGGCAGCACGAAGCGATTCAATATCGGGGAATTTTTCTTCGTCACGTATGAACTGCAGAAAATCAACGCATACTAGTTTACCGTATGCATCGATGTTGCGGTTAAATAAATGTACTTCAAGCAAGAGGCGACCCTGATCTTCTACGGTAGGTCGTACACCCAGGCTGGCCACACCCGCGATTGGATGGTCTTCGAGGCCATGTACCTGGACGGCGTAAACACCGGAGCGCAGGGCGAATGTATTGGGGACACGCAGATTAAGTGTGGGGTAGTCTATCTGCCGACCCAACTTGCGGCCATGGATCACATGACCACTGACGCGGAAAGGATGGCCTAATTGACGTTTTGCGCCATCTAAGTCACCCATTGAAAGAGCAGTGCGGATGTCTGTGCTAGAAATACGTTGTTGATTTCTATCTACCACATCTTCGATAGTGTGGACCTCAAAGCCAAATTGCTCGCCCATTTCCATCAAGAGCTCAATAGTACCACTACGGCGATGTCCAAACCGAAAGTCTCGGCCGACTAAGAGCCAGCGTGTGTTTAATCCCTGGACCAATAGATTGGCAACAAACTCGTAAGCCTCGGTGGCAGCTAGTTTGTGGTTAAAACGCAGCAGGACAATTTGCTCGATGCCATTTTGATGTAATAGGGTAAGGCGGTCGCGTAAAGTATTGACCTGCGCCGGATAAAGTTCAGGGCGCTGTGCCTGGCGTGCAAAATAAGCTCGTGGATGTGGGCTAAACGTCATGACCGTGGGCACAAGATCGTGCTCTTGTGCACGCTCGCGCAAGAGCCGCAGTATTGTTTGGTGACCCCGGTGCACCCCATCAAAATTGCCTATGGTCACAGCACTAGGTTGCTGTGACTGATGACGCGGTAGATGTCGGTAAATAGAAAGTTTTTTCACAGGGTTTATCTAATTTAGGAGTATGAATGCACGCACCAAGGAAAAACTGCCGTCTGGTGATCCTGATATCAGGCCGCGGCAGTAATATGGAAAACATTGTACAGGTGATCGCACAACGAAACTTACCAGCAGAAGTGTGCGCTGTCATTGCTAACAAGGCAGACGCCCAGGGCATACAGTGGGCCCAAGAGCAGGGTATCGCCACTGAGGTGGTGGCACACAAAGATTATGCCACGCGTGAGCAATTTGACAATGCTTTGGCACAGACTGTTGCGCAGTATCGTCCGGATTATGTACTGCTGGCGGGTTTTATGCGTGTTTTAACCCCCGTTTTTATTGAACCGTTTGCAGGTCGGATTATTAATATACATCCCTCGTTGTTGCCACTTTTCCCTGGTTTGGATACACACGAAAAAGCGCTACAAGCAGGGTTGCAGTGGCATGGCTGTACGGTGCATTTTGTGACTGCGGAATTAGACAGTGGTCCAACTATCGCTCAGGGTGTAGTACCTATCCATCAAGGAGACGATGCTCAACAGCTGGCAGCGCGTCTTTTGCCCATAGAGCATAAAACGTATGCCCAGGTGGTCGAGTGGTTGGCATTTGATCTAGTTCAAATAGACCCTTCAGGAAAGGTAAATGTGTTAGGGGTCAACCATCGAGGCGTGATATAGTTATCGATGGGGTGGATTACTTAGTGCAACGAGCCTTTGCAGGCCGTATAATAATGCTAATGATGCATAGTAAACACAACAACACGCTCGAGTAGGTTACACTGCTCTCATCTTGTTTTATTTAATGGAACACGGCCATTTGGTTCTATGAAAGAATTCTTTAATTTCCTCGCTGGTGGGTTGCTACAGTTTTCCTGGTGGCAGATTGTTTTGGTCACCTTGGTCTTGACCCACATTACGATTATTTCTGTCACAGTGTTTCTGCACCGCGGTCAAGCACACCGTGGTTTAGACTTGCACCCGGCAGTTGCTCATTTTTTCCGTTTCTGGCTTTGGTTGACCACAGGTATGGTGACCAAAGAGTGGGTAGCTATCCATCGTAAACACCACGCTCGCTGCGAGCGCGATGGGGATCCGCATTCACCCGTAGTGTTTGGGCTGGGTATGGTCTTTTTCCGCGGCGCCGAACTCTATCGCCAAGAAGCCCAAAACGAAGAGACTTTACGTCGCTTTGGGCATGGCACCCCTGATGACTGGGTCGAGCGCAATATCTACTCACGCCATACTTTGCTTGGCATCATGATTATGCTGGCCATAGACTTGGCCCTGTTCGGGTTAGTGGGCTTGGCCGTTTGGGCAGTACAAATGGCATGGATTCCATTCTGGGCCGCCGGCGTGGTCAACGGTGTAGGTCATGCTCTGGGATACAGAAATTTTGCTAGCCCTGACACCAGCACCAACATCAGCCCTATTGGTATTATCATCGGTGGCGAAGAGCTGCATAATAATCACCACGCGTTTGCTTCTTCAGCAAAGTTTTCAAACCGCTGGTTTGAGCTCGATATAGGCTGGGTGTACATCAGCATATTGCGCTTTTTCAAATTGGCCCACGTAAAGAAAGTCGCGCCCAAACTACGCCTCGAGCCCAAAGAGAGCAGCCCCAGTGTCGAGGAGATCGATCACGATACCCTGCAGGGGGTGATTACTCACCGCTACGAGATTTTGGCCCGTTACGCCGAGATGCTGCGCGATGCAGCCAAAGAAGAGCTCGACCATTTGCGCACTCAGGGTGGTTTGGCGATGGATAAGTTAGACCATCATAAGCTCAAACTGATCAAACGCTCTAAGGAATGGATTGGCCTCAAGGATGAAATCCTAGAGCCCGAAGAGCGTAAACAGCTTGAAACGATGCTCGAAAACAAAGACAGCAAGCTATCAGTCATGATGCAGATGCACAACGAATTAACTCGCATCTGGCAAAGCTCTACAGCGTCTAGCGAACAATTACTAGCTGACTTACGTGCTTGGTGCAAACGCGCTCAGCAAAGCGGCATCGAGAGCCTCGAGGAGTTTGCCCAGCGCTTACTACGCTACGCGGCATGATAGAAAGTTTAAACGAAGCACAGCGTCAGGCCGTTACATACCCCAACGAGCACATTCTCGTTCTCGCTGGGGCAGGCAGCGGCAAGACGCGAGTGCTAACCACACGCATAGCATGGCTTATCCAGCAACAAGGGATAAGCCCTTATTCTTTTCTGGCCGTTACTTTTACCAATAAAGCCGCTCGCGAGATGCTCACGCGTATTGAATCTATGCTGCCGGTAGATACGCGAGGCATGTGGGTTGGCACCTTTCATGGGCTTTGTAATCGCTTATTGCGTCACCATTATCGTGATGCGGGCTTACCCCAAACATTCCAGATATTGGACTCGGCTGATCAATTAGCCGCCGTTCGCAGACTATTCAAAGAGCTCAAATACGACGAGACCCTATTTACTCCGCGTGATATGCAGCGTTTTATAAATCGTTGCAAAGAGGATGGCATGCGGCCCGAGGTCTGTAGTGCGCTAGACAAAAGAGATCAACTGATGATTGATTTCTACACGCGTTACCAAGAGCAGTGTGAACGCGAGGGCGTGGTTGATTTTCCCGAGCTATTACTACGCGCTTACGAGCTTTTAAAAAACAACAGTATTTTACGGGCGCATTATCAACAACGATTTGCACATTTGTTGGTTGATGAGTTTCAGGATACGAACCCTTTGCAATATGCGTGGTTAACCCTTTTGGCAGGTGATAAAGGGCGTATTTTCGCGGTAGGGGACGATGATCAATCCATCTATGCCTTTCGTGGTGCCGATGTCAGCAATATGTATGACTTCGAACAAGACTACGCGCAGCATAACATTATTCGCCTAGAGCAAAATTACCGTTCTAGCGGACACATTTTAGATGCAGCTAACGAACTGATCGCCAGTAATCAAACTCGCCTAGGGAAAAAACTATGGACTGATGCTGGGCAAGGCGATTTGATACAAGTGCAGGCCCAGGATACAGATAGCCTAGAAGCACAGTGGGTGGTCGACAAGATCCAACTGCTGATTGAGTCTGGGGTTGAGCCTGCAGAAATCGCGGTACTTTATCGTAGTAATGCACAATCACGCGTGATCGAGCATAGCCTGTTTTCAGCTGGTTTACCGTACCGCGTCTATGGGGGATTGCGCTTTTTCGAGCGCCAAGAGATTAAACATGTATTGGCGTATTTGCGCCTCATCGATAACCCCAATGATGATACTTCATGGTTGCGCGTTGTTAATTTCCCTACCCGTGGCATTGGTGCCCGCAGCCTAGAGCAATTAGGTGAGTACGCTCAGCAGTATCAATGCAGTCTGTATCGTGCCGTGCCGTATATGTCAGGGCGCGCCGGGACTAATCTATTACGTTTTGTGCAACTCATCCAGGACATGGCGCATGCTGCGCAGCATCAGACACTGCCAGAGCTCATACAATACGTGATCGAGCACAGTGGTTTGGCTGATCACTATCGCAAACAAAAAGAAGGTACCGAGCGGTTAGAAAACTTACAAGAATTGGTCAACGCTGCTGTTATTTTTGGCCAAGAAGAAGAGCTACGCGATTTTCCAGCCGGACAAATTCCGCCAGCAGTGCATGCGGATGCTGCAGGGGTTATGCCCCATGAGAGTCAGGTTGCTCCGTTGGCAGCGATGTCTCCGTTGGCGGCTTTTTTGACTCATGCATCATTAGAGGCCGGGGACACGCAGGCATTACAGGGGCAGCAGGCAGTTCAGTTAATGACTGTCCACGCTGCCAAAGGGCTCGAGTTTGATGTGGTTTTTGTGACGGGCCTCGAAGAGGGGATCTTTCCCCACGAACGCAGTCTGGATCTGGCCGAGGATCTCGAAGAGGAACGCCGTTTAATGTACGTAGCCATGACGCGGGCGCGACAGAATCTATTTCTGACCCGCGCGCATACGCGCATGTTGCATGGCCAACGGCGTTATTATCAAAGTTCACGCTTTTTGGATGAGTTACCCGAAGAGAATTTACGTTGGCTAAGTCCCAAGCCAGGTCAATTTGCGGCACCAGCCGGCACACAGTGGGGCCATCAAGCAAGCTCAGATATGCGGCGTTGGAATCCCCAGGCTGGGTTGCGCAGCCAGGTGGTGCATGTCAACGGTAATGATTACCGCATTGGCCTAGGTGTGCGCCATCCTAAGTTTGGCGAGGGGACCATCCTTAGCGTGAGCGGGCAGGGCGAAAGTGCTCAAGCCGAGGTTCATTTTCGCGATGCCGGTAAAAAGAACCTGGCCTTGGCTGTCGCCAAATTAGAAATCATTACAGGTTAGAGTCAGTCCGGCGTATGGTTTTTACACCTCGCCGGCTTGCTCGGTTAGGGTTTCTATCTCCATTTGCAGTGTTAACCATTCTTCTTCTAGATCAGCAATCTGTTTACTTAGGGTACCCTCACGTGCGATGACATCTTCACGTTGCGCATCGTACTTGGCTGTATAAAAAGCACTATCCGAGATTAATTCTAATAATTCTTGATGCTCTTTTTGCAAAGGCTCAAGTTTTTTCTCAATCGCTTGGCTTTGTTTTTTCAAAGGTCGCGTCTGGGCAGACAGGGCCTGTCTTTGAGCGGCGGCTTGTTGACGTATTTCACGTCGACTCAGACTGGGGCTAGCGCTTGATTCAGAACCAGACTCTGCGTTCTGACTGACATGCTTATTTTGCTGCTGAAAGAACCATTGTTTGTAGTCTTCGAGATCGCCATCGAATTGTTCAATCTTTCCTGCACTAACCAACCAGAATTCGTCAACCGTTTGTCGTAAAAGCTGTCGATCGTGCGAAACAATTAATACGCTACCCTCATATTCGGTGAGCGCCTGACTTAGGGCATCACGAGTATCAATATCTAAATGGTTAGTGGGCTCATCCAATAATAATAAATTGGGCTCATCCCAAACAATCAGTGCTAAAGCCAAGCGTGCTTTTTCACCACCGGAAAAATGCGCAATGTTATCCAAGGCCATGGTTCCCTTGAATCCAAAACGGCCCAAATAATTACGTAACCTTTGTTCGTTTTGCTCGGGCGCTATTCTTTGCATGTGTAGCAAAGGGCTGCCTTGGGTATCGAGCATATCCAGCTGATGTTGGGCAAAATAGCCCACTTTGAGTTGCTGGGCGGCGATGCGCTCACCGCTCAATAAAGGCAAGGTGCCAGCTAAACTTTTAACAAAGGTACTTTTACCTGCTCCATTCATCCCTAAAACACCAATTCGACTGCCCGCGCGCACAGAGGTGTTAACCGCCTTTAAGATCACTTTGTCATGAGGTTGTTTGCCATTAGCGGTATAACCAAGATTGGCCTGACTAAGTCGTAATAATGGGTCAGGCATGAAATCAGGATTGGGAAAGTTAATTTCTATGCTTTGCTCGTGCACGATAGGGGCCACGGGCCGCATACGTTCGAGTGCTTTGATACGGCTTTGGGCTTGTTTTGCTTTGCTTGCCTTAGCACGGAAACGCTCAATAAAACGCTGCATATGGGCAATTTTTTGTTGTTGCTTTTCCATACTGGCCTCGGCCAAGCGTAATCTCTCGGTACGTTGTTGTTGGAAATGGCTATAGTTGCCACGGTAGCGTTGCAGTTGTTGGTGCTCAAAGTGAATAATGCTAGAACAAACTGCGTCTAAGAATTCTGTGTCATGGGAGATCACCAGCACTGTACCCGGGTAGCTTTTTAACCAGTGCTCTAGCCATAGCATGGCATCCAAGTCTAAGTGGTTGGTCGGTTCATCGAGTAACAATAAATCAGAAGGTGCCATCAAGGCGCGTGCCAGGGCTAGGCGCATTTGCCAACCGCCAGAGAATTGCTTGACCGGCAATGTCCATTGTTCTGGAGCGAATCCTAAGCCAACAAGTAATTGCTCAGCGCGTGCGCGTGCTGACCAGGCGCCAGCATCATTTAGAGCCGTTTCTAATAATGCGATGCTCTCTCCGTCATCTAAATCGACTGCTTTTCTTTGTGCCTGCAGATCACGCAGGTGCCTATCACCGTCAATTACAAACTCTATCGCGATTCGATCGGGGGTTTGTATGTGCTGCTCAACCTGCGAGATGCGCCACTCTTGGGGTACTGAAACATCGCCCTGATCGGGCTCGATTTCATTATTGAGTAAAGCAAATAGACTAGTTTTACCTGCTCCATTGGCACCAATAATACCTACTCGTTCCTGTGGGTATACCGTTAGGTGACTGTCACTGAGTAGGGTTTTGGTCCCTCGGCGCAAGGTAAGTTGATTAATTTGAATCACGATTCGAGCTGTTCTTTATAAAGTAACAAAATTTGATGATCAGCCTGGGCAGTGCTAAGCCACATGGGCTGCAGTTTAGGGAAGGCCTGCACAAAATGATTGTACTCGTGGCCAATTTCAAGAATGAGCACGCCACCCGGGTTTAAAAAACGGGGAGCCGCCTGCAAAATATCGCGAACAGCGTCCATACCGTCCTCACCGCCTGCTAAAGCGAGTGCAGGTTCATGCCTGAACTCGGCCGGTAGATTGTTCATCGAGTCACTATTGACATAGGGCGGGTTGCATAGAATCAGATCGTAGGTTTTAGCAGGCAGTTGTGCAAATAAATCAGATTTGAATAGCTGCAAGCGCTCTTGCAGGCCATAACTACGCACATTTAAATTGGCGATTTCTAATGCTTTTTCAGAAATATCTACTGCATCTACCTGAGCTTGGGAAAAATGAAGTGCAGCCAAAATAGCTAAGCACCCGCTGCCTGTACACATATCGAGGATGGCTAATGATGCATGTGGGTCCTCGATCCATGGGTCAAGTTGTTGAACGATCAATTCCGCCATGGGTGAGCGAGGGATAATGCAGTCTTGATTTATCTGGAATTTGAAGCCTTGTAACCATGCTTCGCCCGTTAAATATGCAGCAGGTAAACGCGTGCTAACGCGCTGTTCGATCAGATTGCATAAATGGACTCTTTCACTATCGCTCAAGCGGGCATCCATAAAGGGCTCAAGCAAATCTATGGGCAGTTTTAGGGCAGATAGGCCTAGATAGACTGCTTCGTCCCAAGCATTGTCAGTACCCTGGCCAAAGCTGATGTCATGAGCATTAAAATAAGAGACCGCCCAGCGCAAAATATCGCGCAAGGTTGTGAATTCACGAGCTGCCTGCTGGGCATCGGGGAAAATGGATGCAGCCATAACATTCCTTGGAAGTATGTGACGAAAATTTCGGCTTAAATATTTTGAAAGGGCATTATACGCTGCCTCTACAGAGAAAACACAGAGAGCCACTCAAACAACGTTTGTTGATTTCTCTCTGTTGAAATAAACATTGCGAATGAAACGTTTGGTGTCTTTTGTAGTAGTGTTCATAATCACTTCATTATGTGTTAGCATGGGTCGCTGTTAAAAAGTTCCTGTGCAAATGCACAGCTCCACTCTGTTTGAGTATTTGCACGCATACACATGCGTCTCACAGCCACAGCAATAAAGAAAAACTAAAAACTGTGGCACATCAATGCGCCATCAAAAAACGATAAGTATGGCATTCATTTATTGATGTTTTGAAAGAGGTATTCTATGACTGTTACTACGCAAAACCCTGCGGTAGCGCAGGTTGATTCGTCGGTTAATACCGAATCTTTGACCCAGGTCACACGCTATAAGGTTTATACGCAACGTCAATTTGACAAGATAGAACCCTTAAAAAGACTGAGTCCAGAGCAGCGCTTTGAAATAGAGGTGGTAGCTAATGTTCTACCATTCAGGGTTAATGAGTACGTCATCCAAGAATTGATCAATTGGGATAATGTACCCAATGATCCAGTTTTCCAATTGACTTTTCCCCAGCGCGGCATGATTGCGCCTGAGGATTACGACCGCATGGCTGATTTGATCAAGCGTGGTGCTGATCGAAAAGAGATCACGCAACTTGCCAGTGAAATTCACGGTCATTTAAATCCGCATCCGGCAGGTCAACAAGAAATGAATGTGCCCGTTTACGAGGGTGAGCCTTTGGGAGGCATGCAGCACAAATACAGAGAAACTGTTCTGTTTTTCCCCAGCCAAGGACAGGTTTGTCATAGCTATTGCACTTTCTGCTTCCGTTGGGCGCAGTTCGTTGGCAATACTGAGTTACGTTTTGCTTCCCACGAGGCCGAAAAACTACACGGTTATTTGAAAAATGAACCCGAGGTGACTGACCTGCTATTTACAGGTGGGGATCCGATGGTGATGCGCACTCGTCACTGGGAAAACTATTTAGAGCCTTTTCTAACGCCCGAGCTTGAACACGTACAAACCATACGTATAGGCACCAAATCGCTGACATTTTGGCCTCAACGCTATGTGACAGACGAAGACGCGGACGATTTGCTGAGGCTGCTAGAACGATTAGTTAACCAAGGCAAGCACATCGCATTGATGGCGCATTTTAATCACTGGCAAGAGATGCAAACACCCATCGTGCGAGAGGCGATCCGTAGGTTACGCGATGCTGGGGTGGTGATTAGAGCCCAAGCGCCGCTCATTGATCACATTAATAATGATCCTGATATATGGGTTCGAATGTGGCACGAACAGGTACAAATGGGAATCATCCCATACTACATGTTTGTTGAGCGTGACACCGGTGCAAAACGTTATTTCGAACTGCCTCTAGCGCGGACACACGAAGTCTATCAGCAGGCCATACAAAAAGTCTCTGGATTGGCACGTACTGCGCGTGGCCCGTCAATGAGTGCTGGGCCAGGTAAAGTGGAAATCCAAGGCATCACCGAAATAAACGGAGAAAAGGTATTTGTTTTGCGCTTTATCCAAGGGCGTAACCCAGACTGGGTGCAAAGACCGTTTTTTGCTAAATACGATCCCGAGGCTACTTGGTTAGATGATCTCAAGCCGGCGTTTGGAGCAGACAAGTTCTTCTTCGAAGATGAGTATGCCCAAATGGCAGGGGATGGAAAAATAATTTATTAAGCGCTAAGCATTCATTAATTAAGCAAATAAAAAAAGCCGTTGAAAACAAAAGGACTATACCTGATGTATTCAACGGCTTTTAGGATTTGGTGCGAACGGAGAGACTCGAACTCTCACACCTTTCGGCGCCAGAACCTAAATCTGGTGCGTCTACCAATTCCGCCACGTTCGCGAAAAGGAAAATTATAAGCGTAATTATATATAATTGCAAGTCAGGGGTAAAATACCACAGTTTGTGTTATGGTTTGGTGTTTTTGGTGGTTATGCGGAATTCGCTAGGTTTTTTACCGCGTTTTTCGGTAAAATAACCAGTTAATCTAATTTTTTTACGGAATAAGGTCACACATGCAGCCCGAGGTTGAAGTTCTAGACGGTTTAGGGCGCCGAATCAATTTAGAGATTTCGGTTGCCGATGTAGAAAAGGAAGTGCAAGCACAATTGAGACAGGTTGCGCGCACTGCAAACATCCAAGGCTTTCGTCCCGGTAAGGCCCCGCTCTCTGTGATCGAGCGTCGTCATGGTCCTGGCATTCGTTACGATGTTATCAATAACGAATTGGCCAAGTCTTTTGATGAGGCTGCTCGTGAGACAGGTCTGCGCATTGCCGGTTCGCCTAATATTGAAAGCAACGAAGAAGCCACCAATGACGAAACTTTGGCTTTCCATGCCACTTTCGAGGTTTATCCCGAGATCACGCTGCCTGATTTAGCTGAACTCGATGTTACCCGTTCTGTAACAGAGGTCGGGGACGCTGAATTAGAGAAAACCATCGATGTATTACGTCAGCAGCGTGCCGAGTACGAGCCCCGCGAGGATCGTGCCGCACAAGATGGTGATCGTGTCACTTTAGATTTTGTGGGCAAAATCGATGGCGAAGCCTTTGACGGCGGTAGTGCTGACGATTTTTCTTTCGTCTTGGGCGAAGGTCGTATGTTGCCTGAATTCGAAGAGGCAGCTATGGGCATGAAAGCTGGCGAGGAAAAGACTTTCGAGCTTAGCTTTCCCGAAGATTACGGCGGCGAAGAGGTTGCCGGCAAAACAGCCGAGTTCGAGATCAAGGTCAGCGAGGTTGCCGAGGTCAAGCTCCCCGAGTTTGACGAAGAAATGGCAAAGCTGCTGGGCCAAGAAGACGGCGATGTCGAGGCACTGAAACAAGAAATTCGCGACAATGTAACTCGCGAGGTCAAAGCACGTACGCAAAACCTGACCAAACAAAGTGTGATGGATGCTTTGCTAAAGTCCGTGGAATTCGATGTACCCAGCGCTTTGATCGATCACGAGATCCAACAGCGTATTGCCGCAGCCCGCAACGAGTTGCAACAGCGTGGTGTTCCCAATGCTGATAGCATGGAACTGCCTGGCGAGATCTTCAAAGAAGAGGCCGAGCGTCGTGTACGCCTAGGTCTGTTAATCGCCGAGTTAGTCCAACAAGCCGAGCTCGAGGCGACTGACGAACAGGTACGCGAACGCGTCGAAGAGTTTGCACAAAACTACGAGCAGCCCGATGAGGTGGTTACTTACTATCTGTCTGAGCCCCAGCGCCGCGCTGAGGTTGAGGCCATCGTTCTTGAGGACAATGTTGTTCAACATGTGCTCGCGCATGCTAAAGTAAACGATGAGCAGGTGGAATTTGACCAACTCATGGAGAGGAACTAATACTGATGTCTTCTCGTTTTATTGATTTTTATGCTTCTATGTATGGTGGGCACGCCGTCGAGCCGAGTAATCTCGGCTACGTGCCCATCGTCATCGAGCAATCAGGGCGCGGCGAGCGCTCTTATGATATTTACTCGCGGTTATTGCGCGAGCGTGTGATTTTCTTGGTGGGACCGGTCAGCGATCACACTGCTAACTTAATCGTTGCGCAGTTGTTGTTTTTAGAGTCCGAAAACCCTGACAAGGATATCTCACTGTATATCAATTCTCCTGGTGGTTCGGTGTACGCAGGTATGGCGATTTACGACACGATGCAATTCGTTCAACCCCATGTCTCTACGCTATGCACAGGGATGGCCGCTAGCATGGGGGCTTTCCTGTTGGCTGCTGGCGACAAGGGCAAGCGTTACGCACTGCCCAACTCTCGTATCATGATTCACCAGCCTTCTGGTGGTGCCCAAGGCCAGGCCTCTGATATCGAAATCCATGCCCGTGAGATTCTCGAATTGCGCGAGCGCTTGAATCAGATTTTGGCTGATAATACTAACCAAACGGTTGAGCAAATTGCTCTGGATACCGAGCGCGACCGCTTTATGTCCGCCGAGCAGGCTGTTGAATACGGCTTGATCGATCAGGTCCTTACACATCGTTCTGACAGCGAATAAGCATGTTTTGCCTGGGCGCTTTCGCCTGGGCATTGCTTAGTTAGCTTGCCAAATGGCTTTGGATGGCGGTGTGGCTTACATTAAATAGAGTACTATGTCTGAGAAAACGGCTGCCGATAAAACACTGCACTGCTCCTTTTGTAATAAACCAAAAGACGAGGTTGATAAGCTCATCTCTGGGCCTGATGCAGTCTATATTTGCGATGAATGCATCACTTTATGTGCAGAAATCATCCAAGATCAAGTATTAGAAGAGGCCCGCGATACGCTTAAAAACGAATTGCCGACTCCCAAAGAGATCAAGGCTTTTCTCGATGAATATGTCATCGGCCAAGAAGAACCCAAGCGCAACCTTTCTGTAGCAGTTTACAATCACTACAAGCGCATACAGTTTCTGGGCCTCGAGGATGATGAGGTCGAGCTGACCAAAAGTAATATCCTTTTGATTGGTCCTACTGGCTCGGGGAAAACTTTGCTGGCGCAGACTTTGGCGCGCTTGCTTGATGTTCCTTTTGTGATGGCTGATGCGACCACTTTGACCGAAGCAGGTTATGTTGGGGAAGATGTTGAAAATATCATTCAAAAGTTACTCCAAGCCTGCGAATATGATGTCGACAAGGCACAACGTGCGATCGTTTTCATTGACGAAATAGACAAGATCGCCCGCAAAGGTGATAACCCTTCGATTACACGTGATGTTTCCGGCGAGGGGGTGCAGCAGGCGCTGTTAAAAATGATCGAGGGCACAGTAGCCTCTGTCCCCCCACAGGGGGGCAGGAAGCACCCCAACCAAGACTTTGTGCAAGTTGACACCACTAATATTCTTTTCGTAGTAGGTGGGGCTTTTGCGGGGCTGGAAAAGATCATCCAAGAGCGCACTGAGAAATCCGGGATTGGTTTTTCAGCAGCGGTACATGCAAAGTCTGACCGCGGTGTGGGCGAGCTCTTTACCGAGGTCGAACCCGAAGATCTGATTAAGTT
>Ga0209487_1000256_pt1 | contig 48207 bp, 42 predicted proteins | sample Poulit2012_FD_187524 | JGI IMG/M metagenome (GOLD analysis project Ga0209487, IMG submission 187524) | Agricultural soil microbial communities from Georgia to study Nitrogen management - Poultry litter 2012 (SPAdes) (version 2) | ecosystem: Environmental > Terrestrial > Soil > Agricultural land... | reverse complement strand
TATTCCAAATTCCTTCAACCATCGGATTGAAAAATCTTGTCGCTAAAATATTTTGAATAAAATCCATTCCTGGAAAATGATCCATAAAATAGATATCTTCTTTATCAAATACCTTAGCTAAAATATCACGATATTCTTCTGCTGTTTCTAAGCTATCTCCAAATGGTTTTTCTATGAGCACTCGATGATTTCCTTGTAGATCAGTTAAGTTTGCCTCTTGGATGTTCGTTGTTGTTTCATCATATAACTCTGGAGCAATAGAATAGTAATAAATATATTCTTCAGGTGTTTCAAACTCTTTTGAAACTGACGCCATTTTTTTGCCCAGTTGTTTTATATCTTCAAGTTTTGTATTGTCAGCCATTTGATAGCGGCAATGATTGAAGAAACTTTCATCAAGTTTTTCAAAATTAATACCATTTTCAACAGCTTCACGAACTTGTTCTTGAAATTCTTCATCTGTTAAGTTTTCAGGTGCCGCACCTAATATCGCAAAATTTTCTGAAAGTAATTCTCTTTGATATAACTGATGTAAAGCCGGCAACAGCATACGTGTTGCTAAATCACCCGTTGCCCCGAATAAAACGATTAAGCCTCCAACTTTTTTATCTGCCATATTTATATCACTCTTTCATATTTATAATTAATAAAAATCTTATAATTACATTAACATGAATGAAATTGATAATCTTACGATATGTTTGTTCTATGCCTTTACAAAAACAATAACACATTCTTTCTTTTGATTTTTCTAAAAAAAATGCCAATGAACTTTTATCGTCCATCGGCACTATAATTTTAAAGTAAAAAGACCCTCAATAATCAAACGAGGATCTTTCTTTTTCGAGCAATTAAAGATTTTAAGCGAAATCATTTAATGCTTTTTATTCAAATTTTAATTATTCCGTTACAGGCTCATCAGCTAACAATTCAATTGAGTGCCAGCCGTAAGTTGCAGGATCTGCTCCTGGAACCATGTCGTGAGACCAAGTTGACACACGGTCATTAACTAACTGTAATTCTGTTCTCCAGAATGTTGGAATTGAAACTGCTTCATCCATGAAGTACTCTTGCCATTCGTGGAATACGCCTAAACGCCATTCAGTGTCAAATCCTTCTTCTGAAAGCATGTCAGCCATATAAGCATTGTTTTCATCACTCACGAAACGAGGGAAGTTAAACGCTGCGGTTTCACCATATAGGCCATCTGGAGTTGGATCAGAACCTGTTCCCCAACCACCTTCATGAACGTCAATTTTAGGATCATCTGCTTCAACACGATCGTAGAATGAATTTACTTCATGTAGACGCCCTTCTAATAATTGAACATCTAAACCAACTTTATTCCATGCTTGAATGAAGTATAGAGCAATTGGTTCTGCCGCATCTGAATTCGCACGAGCCGCGTAGTTAATTGTTAATGGATCTCCATTTGGATCTTCACGGATTCCGTCTCCATCAACATCTTCGTAACCTGCTTCGTCAAGTAATTCATTTGCTTTATCTTCATCAAATGGATATCCTTCAATATCTGGATTGTAGAAGTCACCAAAGTTTGGAATGATATGTGAGTCGGCTCTGTAACGTAAACCATTATAGAACTCTGCACCTACTGCATCAATATCTAAAGCATAACCCATTGCTTGACGTAGGCTCTTATCTGCCATTTTTGCATCAGGGTTATAAACGTTTTTACCTTCTTCAGCATCCCATTCACCAACTTTAAATGAAATGTAGTCATAAGATTGACCTGGAGATCCTAAAGTAGTGTAACCTGGAATTCCCTCTTCAAATGAATCATATAAGTTTGCTGGCATATTCCATGTAACATCGAAATCTCCAGATCTTAAAGCTTCAACAATTCCTGATGTTGGAACACGTTCCACAACAATACGGTCAATGTTTGGAGCACCTTCAAAGTAATCTTCAAATGCTTCATACTCAACTGATTCACCCGGAACAATATTCGCTACTTTATAAGGTCCAAAACCAATTGGATTCTCGCGAACTTGTGGTGCAGATTCAATTTCATCTACTGGAACATCTCCATAATGATGACGAGGAGCTGCATATGCCCATATTCCACCACCAGCTTGTAAGATTGCTGGTCCTTGAGGTTCTGTATAATGAATTCTTAGTGTATAATCATCCACTACTTCTAACCCCGAAATAGTATCTGCTTCTCCAGCATTATATTCTGGCATACCTTCAATAGCTTGGAATGCTTCACTGTAACGTACACCGTTATAATCTGGGTGTCCAACAATTTCGTGAGTAAACACAACATCATCTACAGTTACTTCTTCCCCGTCATGCCATAGAACGCCTTCTTGTAACGTAATTGTTGCAACGTTTTCGTCTTGGTCATACTCCATGCTTGCAGCACCATCTGTCCATTGGTATTGCTCATCTTGGCGTAGAAGGTCACCTAGCATAGGTCCCATTAATTGAGAGTCTAAGTTAATTCCATAAAACTCTGTACTGAAAATCCCTGGAAAAGCTGAATCTGCAACCATTGCAACACGTAAAGTTCCACCTTCAATAGGTTCACCTTCGTTTTCAACTACGGCCTCAAACTCAGGTAATTCTACTCCACCATCCGTTTCGCCGTTCTCTACTTCAGTAGAGTCTCCACCAGTATCTCCTTCAGTACCTGTGTCTCCGCCACATGCTGCAAGTAGCAAAGCTACTGCTGCTGAACTAGCTAGTAGTCCATATTTTCTTTTAAGTGACATATGATTTCTCCCCTTTTGTTATTATAGGTATATTTTTATCCCAGTCTTTGTTTAGCGTCTGACGAACGTTTTAATGCTTGTCCGACGTAATTTATACACAACATCAACACTAGGATTAAAGTTGATGCAGGTAGCCAAACCCAAGGTCTATTCTCCAAGTTAAATGGAGTTGTTGCGGCACTAACCAGGCGTCCTAAACTTGGTGTTTGATCTGGTAGACCAAACCCTAAGAAAGTAAGTCCTGTTTCAAGTCCAATATTTCCTGCATAAGACAAGATTAGTTGAACCATAATTAGTGATGTCAAGTTAGGTAACATTTCACTTAATATGATTTTCCAAGTAGGAGTTCCCATTGTTTTGGATGCACTAATGTAATCAAGTTGTGATTCAGATAGTGCTTTACTTCGAACAATACGAGTATAACCTGTCCAGGCAAATATACTCATAATGAAAATAAACGATGTAATCGTATATTCAGGAACGACAACTAAGAAAACAATGATAATCATTGTAGTTGGTAATGTCATAACAAAGTCAGTGATACGCATAATGATATTATCTACTGCGCCACCATAGTAACCAGAAATTAAACCTAATGTGATCCCAATTACTGCAATAATTGTTGTTACTGCAACCGCAATTAAGATAGAGTTTCCTGCTGCTAAAAATAGTTGCATAAAGACGTCACGTCCGTATTCATCTGCTCCGAAAATCAAGGATTTCTCCCCATTCCAAGCATCAGCAATTAAACCTAAGTTAAATTCAGCTGGTTCTGCAAAGTTCCTTAAAATATCAACATCCATAACTTCACTTGCATCAAGTCTTATATACCAAGCAACAGTAGTTAATAAGATAATAGCTAATACAGTTAAGGCAAATAGTGCAACTTTATCTTTTTTAAATTCTCGAATAATTACTTTAAAACCCATTGGTGGAGTTGACACTTCAACTTGCTCACTGGCAGTTTCAGTGGTCACTGTTCTTTCAATTTCTTCTTTTTCTTTCATATTATTTTCTCAGTCCTTTATTTTTTCTAATGATTAATCAATCCTAATGCGTGGGTCTACAAGACTCAAGACAATATCAGAGACGAGGGAACCAACGATTGCAATAACCCCATATAATAATACCAGGGTGATAACAACTGAGTAATCACGACTTGTTATCGATGTGATAAATAAGTCACCCATCCCATTGAATGCGAAAATTCGTTCAATAAAGACCGAACCATTCAATAATCTAGAAAAAATAAAACCGATAGATGATGCGATTGGTAAGAATGCATTTCTAAAAATATGTTTTGAATAAATTTTTCCTTCTGGTACTCCTTTTGATCTAGCTGTTCTTACGTAATCTTGTGTTTTTGCATCAATCACTTCATTACGTAAAGTTTGGACAGTAGAAGCAGTACCTAAAACTCCCCCAGTAAATCCTGGTAAGAGTAACCGATAAAACATATCCCAATAATAGGCAGCTGTTCCTGAAGTCAGCGAAGAACTTACTGAACCACGTGTTGGGAACCAGCCTAATCTATACCCAAAGAAATACACCATGATTAAAGCTAAAACGAAAGTTGGAATTGCAAAACTTACATAACTATAAACCATTACAATTCGGTCAAACCAGCTTTCATTATAACGTCCAGCAAATAATCCAAACGGCAAAGCAATTGCATACGTAAAGAATGTAGAAACAAGTCCTAAACGTAAAGAGTTTGCCGCACGACTACCAATTAATGTAGTAACTGGTACCTGTTGTGCATAACTTTTTCCAAAGTCTCCTTGGAATACATTCCCTAACCATCTAAAATATTGAACCGGTAAAGGATCATTCCATCCTGCAGCTTCTCTTAGAGCAGCTAATTGCTGTGGATCAATATTTGGATCTAATTGTCCAGTAAATGGATCCCCAGGCATGAAATGTGCGACCGAAAATACGATCATACTTAGCACAAAAATTTGAGGAATCATAACTAGAAGTCTACGTACTACCGTTTTCCACATGTTAATTTCCCCCTTCTTGTTGTTCTGCAGCAAGAGTCTTAGAAGAATTTTCATTTGGATTTAAAGCAACCCAATGCTCATCTTCTACGAGTTGTAAGTCATAGACTCGACCATTTTCATCATAATAATGAATTTCTTGCTCTTGATATTCTTTCTCGACCGCTCGACGTTCAGTTTTGTGTTCTTCACGATTAAGTGGGTCGATTTGTGGAATAGCAGACAGTAAGCGTCGTGTATATATATGTTGTGGATTATTGAATATTTTTTCTTTAGCTCCACGTTCAACGAATCGTCCACGGTGCATAATTGCGATATCGTCAGCCATATGTTTCACAACACTCAAGTCATGGGAAATAAATAGATAACTTAATCCATATTCTTTTTGAATTTGTTTCATAAAGTTCAATACTTGTGCTTGAACAGATAAGTCAAGTGCTGATGTAGGCTCATCCGCAATAATTAATTTTGGATTACTTGCTACAGCTCGAGCAACTCCTAAACGTTGACGTTGCCCTCCTGAGAATTCGTGAGGGTAACGATAAATTGCATCTTCGTTTAAACCAACAATTTCTAGAAGACGTACAATCTCATCTCGTTCTTCTTTATCTGTATAATCAAAGTAATTACGCATAGGTTCAGCAATAATATCTCTGATACGTTTTTTAGGATTCAATGAAGATGTTGAATCTTGGAAAATCATTTGAATATCTTTATTGTAATTACGGTATTGTTCACTACGGCTTCTAGCTTTATTCGTTACATTGACTCCTTCATATTCAACTTTACCGTCTGTAACTTCTTCAAGCCCAATAATCGCTTTACCGATTGTTGTTTTACCTGATCCTGATTCGCCGACAAGTCCGTAAGTTTTTCCTTCTTCAATGACCATATCTACACCATCAACAGCGTATACCCAGTCTTGAATCGTATTAAAAATCCCTCCACGAATTGGGAAGTGAACTTTTAAATCTTTTAATTCTAAAAATGACATGACTAATCTTCCTCCCCTTCAAAGTAGAAGTGTTTCCAACTATTTCCTCTTACTTTATGGTTTGGAGCGATCTCCTCTAATTGAGGATCTTCGTCAAATGCTTCATCTGGGATCCATGGGATACGATTTTTGAATCGATCCCCTGTACGAGGTAAGTTTTGTAAAGATGGAACGGTTCCTTGGATGACGTGTAATTCGTCATCTTGACCTTCTTCTAGTTCATGAGGAATTGAATTCAATAATGAACGTGTATAAGGATGCTTTGGATCTGTAAACAATACATCTACAGGAGCTTCCTCTACAATTTGACCAGCGTACATTACTGCAACACGGTCAGCAGTTTCAGCAACAACACCCAAGTCATGGGTAATTAAAATAATTCCTGAATCGGTTTCTTCTTGAATATCCTTCATTAAATCTAGAATTTGTGCTTGAATCGTTACATCTAGTGCTGTTGTTGGTTCATCAGCAATGAGGATTGGTGGTTTGTTTGCAAGTGCAATAGCGATTACTACACGTTGACGCATACCACCTGACAATTCGTGTGGGTACTGTTTAACAGTACGTTTAGGATTTGGAATCCCTACTTGATCAAGCAACTCAAGTACACGTTCATGTCTTTGTTTTTCATTTAATGACGTATGGTAAATCAATGATTCTTCAATCTGTCTACCAACGGTCATAACTGGGTTTAGTGATCCAAGAGGGTCTTGGAAAATCATCCCAATATCATTACCACGAATACGGTTATATAATTTAGTATTTAAATTTGTAAGGTCTAATCCTTTATATAAGATTTCACCTTTTATTTGCGTATTGTTTGGATCATGCAATCCAATAATTGCTGTGGCTAATGTCGATTTTCCTGATCCCGACTCGCCAACAATAGCGAGTATTTCATTTTCTTTTAATGTGATGGATACATCATCAACTGCGTTGTGATATACATCACCGAAACGGAAACCGACTTCTAAATTGTTGATTTCTAATAAAGTTTCTCTGGTCGCCACTATTACTAACCTCCTATGCATTTTGTGTTTCAAGTTTTTCATAAAAAAAGAGTTTCATTAGAAAAATTCTAATAAATGAATGAAATGGCTTGAATTCAAAACGCAATACAAAAACTTGCTGTAATATCTAACAAGTTAAGTATTATATTATAGTATATAATTAAAAAATCAAGTCTTTTTCTCATTTTATTTTCATTTATGAAAATTTTTCTTTTTTATGAATGATTTAAAAGCTTTAAACTTTTGTTTTGATGTATTCTACGGCTTTTCCAACAGTCGTAATTTGTTCCGCTGTTTCGTCAGAAATTTCTTCGTCGAATGCATCTTCCATTTCCATAACTAACTCTACAATATCCAATGAATCTGCACCTAAATCATCTTGAAAGCTTGTTTCATAGGTTATTTTCTCTTCGTCAACCCCAAGTCTATCAACAATAATGGCTTTAATATTTTCAAAGATTTCTTGTTCAGTCACTGCAGCCACCTCCTCAACTCTACATACTTTTAATCTAGGCAATATTTTTTTATAGTTAAAATTTGCATTTTATATTTGATTCATACTAAAAAATATTGATACGTATAATTCTAACGCAATCTTAAACAAATTTCCATAGTTTTCACGGTTTTTTGCTTAATTAACTCTCATTTAAGAGATATTTTCTAATAATTTACTTATTAATGAACAGACTCGTAATTTTGTACAATATCATCAATCACTTTAGATTGTAAAATATCTCGTGTTTGTTTTAATGTATGGTAAACGGCTTCTTCATCTGTAGAGCCGTGTGTTTTCATAACTGGGGCTTTTACACCAAATAAAATAGCTCCGCCGTATTTTGAATAGTCTAAAGAATCTGCAACATCTTTTAAACTATCTTTTAATAAAAGACCTCCGAGCTTACTTTTAACTCCACCTGCTTTGATTGCATCTTTAAGCTGTGTCATAATCGTCAAAGCTGTACCTTCCATTGCCTTTAAAACTGCGTTTCCAGTAAATCCATCCATAACTAAGACATCTGCTACACCATCGAACAAATTACGTGCTTCAGTATTTCCTATAAAATTGATTTTATCATTTTCTTTTAATAAATCAAAAGCTGGTTTTGTTACTTGGTTTCCTTTGTTATCTTCGGTCCCATTGTTTAATAAGGCAACTGTTGGCTGTTCAATTTTATTCACGTACTGCGCATAAAATGAACCGATTGTCGCATATTGATTAATATTTTCTGGCTTTGTATCTGCATTGGCGCCTAAATCTAATACAACCATTTTTTCACGTTCTTTATTCATCGTCATAATGGTAGCCATCAAAGCAGGTCGATCAATTCCTCGAATTCTCCCAACAATGAGGGTTCCCGCTGCCAAAAGAGCTCCAGTATTCCCCGCTGAAAATAAAGCATCATTTTCGCCTTCTTTAACAGATTGAGCGGCTAAAACCATTGAAGCATCTTTTTTTCGACGTATCGAGCGAACAGGATCATCGTCTCCTGAAATTTTTTCGCTCGTGTGGACAATTTCAATATTCGGTAAGCTATTAGTTAAATATTTATTAATCTCATTCTCATTGCCATACATAACCATTGTTGTGTCAGGAAAAGCTTCCGCTGCTAATAAAACTCCTTCCACAATGACTTTAGGTGCATCATCGCCACCCATTGCATCAATTGCAATTCTCATTTCTTCACTCCTGTTCTTATTCATTAATGTTTGTATTTTCTCACAATATATCAGTCAAGTATATCATTAATTTCTCCACCTTCAATTCCAACAGAAATCCGTAAGTTTTGGTACTCACTATCTTCCATGAAAGCATGATCTACTAATAAATTAGCTGCCTCATAACGAGCAGCTTCTAAGACAGGTTCGTCTTCTATAATATCGCCTACTTTAAATTCAGGAAGACCTGATTGTTTTTTTCCAAAATACTCTCCAGGTCCACGCATTTCTAAATCCTTTTGACTGATCTCAAAACCATCCGTAGATTGTGTCATGATTTGCATGCGTTTCACACCATTTTCTCCTTTAGGATCGGCTACTAATATACAATAAGATTGTTTAATACCTCTTCCAACCCGACCTCTTAATTGATGGAGTTGTGCTAACCCAAATCGATCAGCATCATGAATAACCATCATCGTTGCGTTTGAAACATCTACCCCTACTTCTATAACTGTTGTAGAAACTAAGATATCAATTTCATGGTCTTTAAATTGTTGCATAATTTCTTCTTTCTCAACAGCTTGCATACGCCCATGTAATAACTCTACTCGATATTCAGGAGCAAATGTATGACGATACACCTCTGCTAATCTAGTAGCATTTTCTAAGTCCATTGCATCTGATTCTTCTATTAAAGGACTAATCACATAAACTTGGGAATTATTTTTTAATTCCTTCGTTATATTAGTCATTAATTGTTCTAACTGTTTTTTTCGGATCCAGTAAGTTTTTACAGGTAATCTTCCAGGTGGCATTTCATCGATTGCTGTAACATCCATTTCACCATAAGCGGTCATTGATAAAGTTCGTGGTATAGGGGTCGCAGTCATAAATAAAACATCAGGATGTCTTCCTTTTTCTCTCAGGGCTTTTCGTTGATTCACACCGAAGCGATGTTGTTCATCAATAATTACTAAACCTAAATGATGAAAAGAAACATCTTCTTGGATAAGTGCATGCGTCCCTACTACACAATCTATTTCTCCATTTTCTAAACGATTAAGCATTTCACGTCGTTCTTTAGTAGATGTAGAGCTTGTAAGTAAAGCTACTTCGATCGCAAAATGTTTATAGGTTGTTTTAAGGCTTTGGTAATGCTGCTCTGCTAGAATTTCAGTAGGAGCCATAAAAGCTGATTGAAGATTCGCTGATTGTGCGGCGACAATAGCGCCTGCTGCTACAATTGTTTTCCCACTTCCTACATCTCCTTGGAGAAGCCGATACATTTGAATCGGTCGTTTCATATCTGCAGATATCGCATTAACTGCTTGTTTTTGAGCATCTGTTAATTCAAAAGGCAAAGAAGCAAAGAAAGTTTTTAATCGTTCTAAATCATATTCGACAGGTTGTCCCGCGCCGACATTTTTATGTTGCATCCGACGATATTGAACCCTTAACTGGAAAGTTAAAAATTCTGTAAAGACAATCGTTGATCTTGCAGTATCCATAATTTCAGGATTTTTAGGGAAATGCATATTATAAATTGCCTCTTTAATAGGAACTAACTTATATTTTGAAATTAAGTCATTTGGAAGTATTTCTTGAATTTCCTCATGATATTTATCCCAAGCTTGCTGAACGAGCTTTTTTATGACAGCATGTGAAATGTCTTTGCTTGAATGATAAATAGGTTCAAATTTTTCATTTTTATTTGCTGTATTTCCACCGATAATTTTTATACCTGAAAGTTGCATTCTAGCAGCATCCCAAGTACCAAAAACTTTTATTTCTTCTCCTTCAGTTACTTGTTTAGCTAGATAAGGTTGATTAAAGAATGTAACTGGTACAATGACATGATCAACATTAATTCGAAAAGATAATCTACTTTTTTTATAGCCATAATACTGTACGTGAGCTTGAGCGATCGCAGTTCCTTGTAATACAACTTTTTGTCGGTCCTCAATCATTTCAATATCTTGAACTGTTAAGTCTTCATATCTAAATGGAAAGTAAGTAAATAAATCCCAGAGCGTTTCAATCCCTAATTTTTTTAGGGCTTCTGCTCTTTTTGCGCCTACACCATTTAATACTTCAACCGGCTCTTTAAACAATTTTTCCAAAAATATGACACTCCTTTCTTTAAATAATAGAAAAAAAGCGAACAGTAAATATCTAATAATACAATTAAATACTCACCTGTTCGCAATTATATTTTTTTAATTTATAAGATATTATAAAAACTTATTCTACTGAGATCAATAATGGATAGACGGGCTGTCCACCTTCATGTGTTTCAACTTCAATTTCTGGATACAATTCTTCTAGTTGTTCAACTAACGAATCAATCAATTCTTCTGAACTGTTTTCTCCATATAATAAGGTGATAATTTCACTGTCTTCAGTAACCATTTTTTTAATTGTTTCTATGCTTGCTATTTCTAAATCAGGATTCGTTACTTTAATGTCTCCATCAATCAAGCCCATGAAGTCATCTTTTTTAATTTCTAATCCATTAATCTCGGTATCACGAATAGCAAAAGTAATTTGCCCAGATGTTACATATTGTAACTCTTCAGTCATTATTTCTTTTAACTCTTCTAACTCTATATCAGGGTTAAAGGCTAACATCGCATTCATCCCTTGCTGAACTGTTCGAGTTTCGATGACTACTGCATTTGCTTCTGAAACCTCAGTCGCTTGTTTAGCTGCCATGAAGATATTACTGTTGTTTGGTAATAAGATATATTTTTTTGCAGGAACTTTTTCCATTGCATCCAAGAAATCTTGTGTACTTGGATTCATTGTTTGTCCACCTTCAATGACATAGTCAACACCAAAGCTTTCAAACAATTCTTTAATTCCTTCTCCAGCAGCTACTGAAATGACAGCAACATCTTTTGTTTCTTTTTTAGCAGGTTTTTCTGCAATCGTAACATGTGATTCATCTAAAGCTGCATGCTGTTCACGCATATTATCTACTTTAATGTGGATAAGCGTCCCAAACTTTTGACCATAATTCATAACTTCTCCTGGTCTTTCAGTATGTACATGCACTTTAACAATTTCTTCATCCGCAATGACTAATAAAGAATCCCCTAAGTCATTTAGATAATTACGAAATTCATCATAGTCAAATTCACTATCCACTGTTTTACCTTCACCAAGACGAATCATAATTTCTGTACAGAAACCGAATTCGATTTCTTCAGCACTCATTGCATCATGTACAGCTCCACGGTGATGTTCTGCACGGACTAGTTCATCTAAATCCGGTTCTTCTACCACTTGGATTTCTTCACCTGTTAACGAAGATAAGAATCCTTCATATACATAAACTAAACCTTGTCCACCACTATCTACTACGCCTACCTCTTTTAAAACGGCTAATAGTTCGGGTGTATTATCCAATGATACTTTAGCTGCAGATAAAATTTCTTCCATTACTTCAATAATGTTATCTGTAGTTTTTGCTTTTCTTTTACCGGCCTCTGCTGATTCACGAGCAACAGTTAAAATCGTTCCTTCTACTGGTTTCATAATTGCTTTATAGGCAGAATCAACGCCTGCTTGAAAAGCTTGCGCAAATTCAGTTGTATTTATTTCAGATTTTGATTCAATTGATTTACTGAACCCTCTAAATAATTGGGATAAAATAACCCCTGAATTTCCACGTGCTCCCATTAGTAAACCTTTAGAAAGCGACTGACCGATTTTACCAATTTCAGTATTTGTATTTTCTTTTACAGCTTTTGCTCCACTTGAAAAAGTCAAATTCATATTCGTTCCTGTATCTCCATCAGGTACCGGGAATACGTTTAATGAATTTACATATTCAGTATTTTGAGCTAAATGTGCTTGGCCAGCTGCTATCATATCTTTAAAATCTTTACCAGTTAATTTCACTAATTCCATTGTCTTTCCTCCCTGTGTCACAATTAAAACGTGACCCGACTAGTCATCATTTTGTACACGAACACCATGTACAAAAATATTTACTGCGTCTGCTTGAACACCTAGACTAGCCTCTAACTGATAGCTAACTCGCTCTTGTACATTTTTTGACACTTCTGAAATTTTTGTGCCATAACTTACGATAATGTAGACACCAACGACTACACCTTCTTCTTCTTGGCTAACAACAATTCCTTTTGCATAATTTTCTCTTTTAAGTATTTCATTTAATCCATCTCTAACTTGATGACGACTTGCCATACCAACTACTCCAGGTATTTCTGTAGCAGCCCCGCCAACGACTGTCGCAATAACGTCATTTGAGATTTCAATTGTTCCATGTTCATTATTTACGGTAACGGACATAATTTGATCTCCTCTCCGTTTACTATAATTTTTTTATCTATATAACATAATATTTCATACTTTAACAATATTAACTAAAAACTTAAAAATTATCAACATGAATTAGCCTTTTGTCACTGCTAAAGGTTGCTTTGTTCATGTTTTAGACAATTATGAAATTTCATATACAAGCAAAAAGTACCCAACGTTCGATTGAGTAACTTTGTCTTGATATACATTAATATTGAATTGATATTACAGTATTTTACGATATATAGCAATACGCAATTATGGATTCATAACGAAAGTAGTGAGTTTTTTAAATATTTTTCTTGTTTTCCAAAAATGATTATGGTATTGTATTTAAGTATGAAAATAGTCGTTTGACTGTTTACAAAGGAGGAAATACGATGGCTAAAGAATGCTATTTCACTGGTCGTACTGCTCAAAGAGGTAACAACCGTTCATTCGCATTGAACTCTTCAAAGCGTACTTTTAAACCAAACTTACAAAAAGTTCGTGTACTAGTTGATGGAAAACCTAAACGTGTTTGGGTATCTGCTAGAGCACTTAAATCTGGAAAAGTTCAAAGAGTATAATTTTGAATATAAAAAAACGCTGTGTCTATTTAAATGTAGTACAGCGTTTTTTTGTTATATATATTATTAAGCATTTTGAACATATCAAATAAAAATGGTATCGATAAATCAATGTTCTGACTTATCGCTACCACTCTTAAAAAATGTATTAATTGTCTCTGCTTTGTATGGCTGCAATGATTCCTTTTTTAAAAGAAAAGCTTGCTTTCTCATTTATAAACTCATTGCTGATTAGTGCTAAAGGACGCTCAAAATCTTCGTCTAACAATTCATATTTCACTTCTTTTAAAGTGAGTCCTTTTACTTCAGTCATTAAGATATAGGAAAGATAATTCATTTGCTCTATTTTATTTATTGTATATTCTCCGGGTAAAAAATATTCAATAAAGTTATTTTTGGATACATATTTTAGTTTTGGAACGAGTTGTTCAAATCTTTTTTGTAAAACAACCATCAAAATACTGTATAAATGATCCACTCTTCCACCATACCAATTATAGACAAAAATATTATTAGTTTTAAAATTGCTCAAAACATATTCAAAAGCAAGTTCAGCATCCGTATCATCTTTATCTGTTGGGAAATTAAGGACTTCTGTTCCATCTTTTTCGATCGTCTCTTTTTCAGATGAAGAGATAGAATCAAAGTCACCTAAAGCAACATCTACTTTAAGTTTTTCTTCTAATGCAAACAAAGCTCCGCGATCAACGCCTATAATTATCCCATTTGATTGAATTAAAGGACTAATTTCTTCTCTTTTTGGAGCCCCTAATATGATATGAACATCTTCCATATTAATTCACCAAGTTTTTTAGAGTTTGAATTTGATCTACTGGAGAGTCTGCACCAAAAATATTTGAACCGGCTACAAACACATCTGCCCCCGCATCATGGCAAATTTTAATTGTTTCATCATTAATACCGCCATCCACTTGAATTAAAAATTCAAGATCATTTTCACGACGATAGCTCGCTAGGTCTTCAATCTTTTGAAGCATTTCAGAGAGAAACTCTTGTCCACCAGCTCCCGGATTAACGGTCATCACTAATACTAAGTCAACAATTGGTAGAACAGGCTCAATAAAAGATACCGGTGTGCCTGGATTAATTACTACTCCTGCATAAGCACCTTGTGCTTTAATATCCTGCATAACCCGATGAAGATTTTTTGTTGCTTCTGCATGAACGGTCACACCCGTTGCCCCAGCCTCAATAAAATTATCAATCATTTTTTCAGGTTCTTCTACCATCAAATGAACATCTAATGGTAAATCAGTGTTTAGTTTTGCAGCTGCTACAACATTTGGACCAAACGTCAAATTAGAAACAAAATGTCCATCCATCACATCAATATGAATCCAATCTGCGCCACTTTGGTCAAGCATTTGAATATCTTCACCTAATCTAGAAATATCTGCACTTAAAATTGAAGGTGCTATTTTACCCATTCTATCCCACAACTTTCTATTCATGATTTATTAATACATTGGTTTCCGACTCTGTATTTCAGTTAAAATTTGCAAATAATTTTCATAACGTGAACTTGCAACTTCCCCAGTTTTTACTGCTGCTTTTACCGCACATTTTGGTTCATTTTGATGTAAACAACCTCTAAATTTACATTGACTACTCAACTTTCGCATCTCAGGAAAACAACTTGAAAGCTCTTCTTTTTCGATTTCTGAAAAAACTAAGGCACTAAAACCAGGAGTATCTGCAAATAACCCACCTAATAAAGGTAATAATTCAACGTGGCGCGTTGTATGCTTTCCTCGTCCTAAAGATTTTGAAGTTTCTGCTGTGAGTAAATCAAATTCTGGATTTAAATAATTTAATAAAGTAGACTTCCCTGCTCCTGATTGTCCGATAAATACCACTAATCTATCTTCAAAATAGTCTTTGAATGTCTTTTTAATTTCTTCTTTTAAATCTTCTACTTCTTCTACATTTAAAGCAATAAATGGATAGCCTAGGTCTTCATAGACTGTTTTATATTGCTCAATTTCTTTTTTCGTTTCGTCATCTGCAATGTCTAGTTTAGAAATATAGATAATAGGGTCAATATTTTTATATTCAAGCATGACTAAAAAGCGATCAAGTAGTTGTGCTGAAAACTTAGGTCCTACCACTGACGACACAATCACACCTGTATCGACATTTGCGATCGGTGGTCGAGTGAGTTCATTTTTTCTTGGCTTAATTTCAACGAGTGTTCCCTCATCGAGATTGTCACTTTCAAAGTTAACATAGTCACCAACTAAAGGAGTAATCCCCTCTTTTCGGAAAATCCCTCGAGCTCTTGTTTGGTAGGTAACATCCTTTTCATCAGTAATATAATAAAATCCACTTAACGCTTTTGTAATCTGCCCTTCTTTCAAAAAATAACCTCTTTCTATAGTTTAATTTTAATCTGAAGATACAACTTCTTCAGTGTCTACCTCTCCATCTCGTTCAATTCGATAAGATGCGGTTTGCCCTTCTTCGACAGTAAATGTTAGTCCACGTGTTACTGTTTCACCTTCATTTAAAGTAAACGAGTGTACTGCTGACTCCCCATTTTGGTTTAAATCATTTACAAAAATTTCAATACGATTTGGTAATGCTTCCGGTTCTTCATCCTCATTTTCTGGTTCTGAAAGGTTCTCTTCATACTGAACTGTGACTTCTTTAGAAAACGTAACGGTTTCTGGTTCCTCTTCTTCTTCAGGTCCTGTAGAGAAAACCACATTTATTCGATCTCCGATAAATAAAGTGCTACCTTCTTCTGGTTCTTGTCGGATAACTTGATCAGCTGGAACATCGTCTGATGGTTCAGAAGTTGTAGATAAATTTAGGCTGTTTTCATCTACAAAATTATTGACTTGCTCTCTTGAATAACCCGTCAAATCAATCATAGAAATAATTCTCCGCCCAGTACTGACAGTAAAAGTAATTGTTGTTTCTCTTGGCAGTACTTCTTCACCAGGAGTAATACTTTGTTCGATAATATCTCCTTCGGGAACCGTTTCATCAGAAGATTCTTCACTTTCTACAGTAAAACCTGCCTCTGTTAATTCAGCCCGGATTTCTTCATAATTTTCTCCAGCGTAATCTTCTATTTCAAATGGTTCTTCACCTAAACTAACATACAAGTCAACCTCAGATTCTTCTAATACAGAAGCACCTTCATTCGGATTCACTCGGAAAACAATGCCTTCTTCATACTCATCATTAGATTGTTCAATAATCTCTCCGACCTTTAAGGAAACCTCTTCTAAACGTTCTGTTGCTTCTTCTTGCGTCAGACCCACCAGATTCTCTGGAATAACTACTTGAACAGGTCTCGAAAGTAAGAAAGCAAGAAACACACCAATAAGAATTAATGGAATCAATAACCATAACCAACGACGTTTTTTCTTCGGTTGTGACTGTGGTTTTTCTTCTGTTTCTTCTTTAGATAAATTAATTGTTTCGTCACTAATCGGAGTCGCTGTCGCTACACTAGCCTCTGAATTTATTGCATTTACATCAAGAACAAGAGTATCTTCTTCATTTTCTGCCGGTGGAACAAACTTTTTTTCATCTCTTCGCGATGGTGATAGAGCTGTCAATAAATCTTCTTTCATTTCATCAACTGTTGCATAACGATGCCTAGGCTCTTTCGCTGTTGCTTTGAGTACAACATTTTCTAAAGGCTGTGGTAAACGAGAATCAAATTCACGTAAAGAAGGAATAGGTGTTTGGAAATGCTTCAACGCGATGGATACAGCAGATTCCCCTTCAAAAGGAACCGTTCCTGTTAACAGTTCATATAAAACAATTCCTAAAGAGTAAATATCCGATTGTTTGGTTACAACATTTCCCCTTGCTTGTTCTGGCGAAATATATTGTACAGACCCTAATAACGAGTTTGTTTGAGTAATCGAATTTTGTGAAAGAGCTACTGCAATTCCAAAATCTGTAATTTTAATATTTCCATCTTTATCAATTAAAATATTATGTGGCTTGATGTCGCGATGGATCACATCATTTTTATGCGCATAAGCAATTCCATTTAATATTTGTTCCATAATGTCAATCGCTTTTTGATACGGGATCGGATGATTCTCACGGATATACTGTTTTAAATCCATGCCATCAACATGTTCCATTACAATATAAGGCTGGTCTCCTTCTCCTACATCATAAATATTTACGATATTAGGATGTGTTAGCTCTGTTGTGGATAAAGCTTCTCTTTGAAAACGTCGTAAACTGTCTTTGTCTTCTTGAAAATCTAATGACATCATTTTGACAGCTACTTCACGTTCAAGAATTAAATCAGTCGCTAGATAGACATTAGCCATTCCACCTGCGCCAATTTTTTTAATTATTTTATAACGTCCACTTACTCGTTCTCCTTGATTCATTTGTTCTCACCTACCTTTTTATCTGAATTTTCTCTTACATCGATTAAACTGACTGTAATATTATCAGAACCTTCATTTTCAACCGCTTTGTTTACAAGCATTTCGGCTCTTTCGTCCAACGATAGATTCTCTTGCTCAAAAATTTGTATCATTTCTGTTTCACTAATAGCATTGGAAAGTCCATCTGAATTAAGCATAATAATATCTATGTTGTTAAGTAATCTTTTGAAAAAATCAACTTCAACATCGCCCTCAACACCTAAAGAACGAGTCAATGCGTTTCGATTATAGTGTGTTAATGCTTCAGTATCCGTTAGAGCACCTTGCCGTTGAAGTTCAGAAACAAAAGAATGATCTTCTGTTACTAATTCCATTTGATTTTCACGATAAATATATGCTCGACTGTCTCCGATATTAGAGAATAAAATTTGCTCTTTTAAAATAACGCTAGCTACCAGTGTCGTACCCATCCCCTCTAGGTCAGAATACGTATTCGCAGCTTCAAATATTCGGGAATTTTCTACATTAATTTTTTCTTTTAACCAATTTTGAACAAGATATGTATCTCGAGAAGTAAAATCTGTGCTCTCCCATGCATTTCCAATTTGAGACACAGCCATCTCACTTGCGATATCACCTGCCTGGTGTCCACCTAAACCATCACACAAGACAGCCAATAATAAATTAGACTGATTAAAAAACACACCAGCATAATCTTGATTATCTTTTCTTTTTCCTTGGTGAGTTTTCAAACTGTAATTCATACATCCACCTCAATGTTTCTAGACATTTATTTATAACAAGTATGTAGTATTTTCATTTAAAAAACAAGGTCGTATTAAGAAGCAATATATAGAGTAACTACTGCTTCTTAATACGAGAAATAAAGAAGCCATCGGTTCCATACTGATGTGGGTAAATGGTAACCGTACCGTCTTCACTAATTTGTAATTCATTCTCAGGCAGTTCTACTTCTGCTTTTGAAAATTGTTTATTTTTTTCTAAAAATTGATCCACTACTTCTTGATTTTCTTTTTGTGTAATTGTACAAGTGGAATAAATGAGCTCTCCACCTATTTTCAAAGTTTTACTTACTTCGTTAATTATTTCTAACTGTAATTTCTGTAAAGATAAAATATCTTCTTTAGTTTTATTATAGCGAATTTCTGGACGACGACGCATCAAGCCAAGCCCGGAACAAGGTGCATCGATTAAGATGCGATCAAAAGTTTCTTCCTCAAAGAGATCTAAAACTTTACGAGCATCCACACATTTGGTCTCTACAACTTCTTCCACACCTAGTCTTTTAGCGTTTTCTTTAATCAAATTAATTTTATGCTCATGAACATCTAAAGCTACGACCTTACCACCATCTTCTTTCTTTAAGAAATTAGTTGCTATATGCATTGTTTTTCCGCCAGGTGCTGCACAAGCATCTAAAACATAATGTTGTGGCTCAACATTCAAAGCAGGAGCAACTAACATTGAGCTTTCATCTTGAATAGCTAAATACCCTTCTTTAAATAAACGTGTCTCAATCGGTACTCCTTTTTTAACAACAATTCCATATGGAGATATCTCGCTTTCAACAACTTCAAAGCCTTCTTCTCTAAGTTCATCCATGGCCTCTTCTCGAGAAATTTTATTTAAATTTACACGTAAGCTTAATCTAGGACGTTCACTAAAGGATGTTGCAAGCTCTTCAGCTTCTTTTTCTCCTAATTGTTCTATAAACTCATCAATTAGCCATTGTGGAAGACTGTACTGAATACTTAAGCGTTTGTTTGTTGGTTGAATATCTGAAGGATGACGAACACCTTTTCTTTGGATATTTCTCAAAATACCATTTACCAATCCAACAATTCCACGGTGTCCTTTAACTCGTGCGATATTGGCAGCTTCATTAATAATAGCATGATCAGGGATACGGTCTAAATATTCCATTTGATATAAAGAAATTCGAAGTAATTGTCTGATCCAATGATCTAATTTCTTTTGTTTTTTCAAAAAAGGCTCTAGTTGGTAATCAAGTGTCATTTTTCGTTGTAAGACACCATACACTAACTCTGTTAGTAAATTTGATTCTTCTTTTGATATTTCATGTGTATCGAGTACTTCACGTAATAATAGATTACTATATGCATCTTCTCGTTCAATTTTTTCTAAAGTTTCTAAAGCTAAATACCGACTGCTTTGTTTTATCTGTTGCTTTTTTGCCAAAATTAGCACCTACTTATGTTTAAAAATTATGTTCTAAGTTTACAATATTACTATTATATTCATTTAAGCTCATAAAATCAATGTTCATTCCGTTTCCTTATAGAACATAAAAAATCTAAGATATTTATTATACCTTAGATTTTTTACTTTATTCGCCAAATTGATCTTCTACTTTTAAATCTGCACCAGTTAAATAATTCTCAATATTCATTCGTTTTTTTCCAGCAGGTTGGACTTCTTTTAAAGAAAGAAGTGTATGATCTCCGCAAGCCACATATAATTCTCCTTTGTTCAATTTTACAATGGTTCCTGGCTTTTTTGAAGTCTCCTGATCAAGAACTTCTGTGTCCCAAATTTTAAAGCGATCTCCATCTATTAATGTGTAAGCGCCTGGTGCCGGTCGCAATGCTCGTACAAGATTTGAGATTTCAGAAGCTGTTTTATGCCAATCGATTTTTTCTTGTTCTTTAGTAATCATTGGTGAAAAAGATACTTTATCTTCATCTTGCTCAATCGAAGCATTTTCTCCTGAAAAAATATCAGGTAATGTATCCATTAATAAGTCTCTTCCAAGAGTACTTAACTTTTCAAATAAAGTTCCGGTATCATCTTCTGCTGTAATAGGAATTTCTCTCTGGGCAATAATATTTCCAGCATCCATCACTTTTTCCATATACATAATGGTAATACCTGTTACATCCTCACCTTCAAGTACAGCATAATGAATCGGAGCTGCTCCTCTATATTTTGGTAACAATGAAGCATGAACATTGATTGCACGATATTTAGGTGCCTTTAATAGTTTCGTTGGTACATACTGACCATACGCAGCTGTGATCAATAAATCAGGTTCCATATCTAATATTTGTTGCATTTCTGCTGATCCTGATAACTTTTCCGGTTGTAATACTAAAATTTCGTGTGCCATAGCTAATTCTTTTACTGGAGAAGGCGTAAGAATCTGTTTTCGACCTACTTTACGGTCAGGCTGCGTTACGACTGCAGCAACTTTGATAGATTCATCTTCAATCAGAGCTTGTAAAATAGGAACTGAAAAATAAGGTGTTCCCATAAAGACAATTTTATGCATTATATATTTACTCCTTGCTTTACTTTTAAAATTTGTAGTTATAAAAATTGATTCGGTTGTGGATCTATTTTAATGGTTAAGCCTTGTGCTTGTTCTTTTTGCGTACTATTCAATAATTGATGAAGACTTTCATTGAGACGGCCTTCGTTTTTGTATTTAATAATGATTTGAAAATGATATTTATTATGTGTTCTTGCTACAAACCGGGGTGTAGGCCCTAAGAGAATAGCTTGGTCACTTAAATAAGGTTTAATAAATTCAGCTACTTGTTGAATTCTTTTTGCAGCGATTACTTCGTTTTCGTGACTGATTTGAATACTCGTTAAAAAATAATAAGGACTGTAATCACTTAAATGGCGATATTTCATTTCTCTTAAATAAAAAGTATCATAGTCATGATCTTGAGCAAGCTGTATCGCATAATGATCTGGATTATAGGTTTGAATAACGACATCACCATTTATTTCCCCACGTCCTGCTCGTCCACTGACTTGGGTGAGTAACTGAAAAGTTTTTTCAGCAGATCTAAAATCCGGTAAGCCAAGCGCAGTATCTGCATTTAAGACCCCTACAAAAGTAACATTTGGGAAGTCTAGTCCTTTTGCAATCATCTGTGTTCCCAATAATATATCAGCCTCTTGGTTACCAAATTGCTGCAATAAACGCTCATGTGCTCCTTTTTTACGGGTCGTGTCTACATCCATCCGAATAATTTTAGCTTCCGGAAGTAGTTTATTTAATTCTTCTTCTACTTTTTGTGTCCCTGTACCAAAATATCGTATTTTATGACTGTGACAAGAAGGGCAAATTTTAGGAACGCCTTCTTCATGGCCACAATAATGACACTTCATCGAGTGTGTATCCATGTGTAAAGTTTGTGAAATATCGCAATTGGGACATTTTAATACAAAGCCACAATCTCGACACATCATAAATGAAGAATATCCTCGACGATTTAGCATGAGTACAGATTGTTCTTTTTTGGCTAGACGTTTCTCTAAAGCATTTTTCAAGGGTTGCGAAAACAGAGAGACGTTTCCAGACTGCATTTCTTCACGCATATCTATAACTTCAACACTTGGCAAAGTTTGACGGTTCACTCGTTCTTTCAGTTCTAATAAAGTATATACATCTTTAGAAGCTCTTGCTCTTGATTCTAAAGATGGTGTTGCACTTCCTAATACCACAGGACAGTTATGTTTTTTTGCTCGCCAGATCGCAACATCACGTGCGTGATATCTTGGAGATTCAGATTGCTTATAAGTACCTTCATGTTCTTCATCAATCACAATAATTCCAATATTTTCCAAAGGAGCAAAAACACTGGAACGAGCACCTACAACAACTTTAGCCTCGCCTTTTTCAATCTTACGCCACTCGTCATATTTCTCACCATCGGAAAGTCCACTATGAAGGACTGCAACGAGTTCACCAAATCGTCCTTTAAATCGATGAACCATCTGTGGGGTTAGTGCAATTTCAGGAACTAAAACTAGAGCTCCTTCACCTTTTTCTAAAACTTCTGCAATCGTTTGAAGATATACTTCTGTCTTCCCACTACCTGTTACACCTTGTAACAAAAATACTTCGTGTTCCTCTTTTTGGATACTTTGGTTGATTTTATCATAAGCGGCTTGTTGTTCATTGTTTAATATTAATGGCTCGGTATGTTGAATATCTGATTTTTCATAAGGATCTCGATAAACCTCAATCTCTTCAACTTTACACCAGCCTTCTTCAACTCCTCGATTAATAACGGATGTAGCAATCCCGTGTTCATTCGTTAAAACACTTTGATCAATGGTTTCATCTTCAGGTAATTGAATCAGTATGTCGACAAATTGTTTTTGTCGATGCGCTCTACTATTGATACTTTCATAAACTTCTTTTAATTTATCAGTAGATAACTGTCGAGAAATGACTTTTTTTGTTTTTTTATTCGCTTTATCATCCACAAAATAATTGACTTCGACTTTATTTTCTTTTTTGAGTTTTAACATCTTACTTGTTAAATCTCTAGCTTCTACATCTTCCCAACTCAACCAATTTTTTCCACCAAAAATATCAAACAACTCATCATCGGTTACTTCATCCACTAATTTGACTGCTTTTTGATAACGGGCTCGAAGAACCGCTGGCAACATTGTTTGGTAGCAACTTATGCGGAAGCTATACGTAGTTTGCGCCATCCATTCTCCTAGTTGGATCATTTCAAAATTTAAGACTGGTTCTAAATCCATAAGATCTAAAATTTCTTTAAGTTCTCCATCAAAGTTTTGTTCTTCTTTTAAATCCGTAATAAAACCCTGTACCCATCGATCTCCTTTTCCAAAAGGAACAATCACGCGCATACCGATAGTTATATCCTCTTGAAATTTTTCCGGTATTTTAAACTCATAAGGAATGTTCGTTTGAAGTACTGGAACATCCACAATTACATCAGCAATTTGCTGCACGATCTTCTTCCTTTCATTTTAATTCTTAGTTTTGAATAATTGTTATTGACGACGATCAAATTCTTCTACTATTTTATCCAGTAAGATCTTTGCAATATTTGTTTTTGAAGTTTTAGGAACTTCTAAACGAGTATGATCTTTGGTTAAAATGAGCACTTGATTATCATCTGAATCAAAACCTGTATCTTCTTTTCCAACTTCGTTTGCGACGATAATATCTAAATTCTTTTCGGTTAATTTTTTTGTTGCATACTCTTCTAAATGATCTGTTTCTGCCGCAAAACCTACTAAAAACTGATTGCTTTTCTTTTGACCCATTGTTTTTAAGATATCAGGATTTTCTTTTAATTCTATAACTACAGGATCTGAATCATTTTCTTTTTTCATTTTAGAAGTTGCTGCATCCGCTACCCCGTAATCTGAAACTGCAGCAGACATAATTAAAATATCTAAATCTTCAAAGCGCTTATCAATCGCTTCAAACATTTCATCCGCTGAATCTACTTGAACTCGTTGAATAGCTTCTGGAGCACTCAAATTGCTTGCCGTTACTAGTGTAACATCCGCTCCGTATTGATAAGCTGCTTTTGCGATCGCATGTCCTGTTTTGCCAGACGAATCATTTGTAATATAGCGTACCGGATCAATCCGTTCTTTTGTTCCACCCGCGCTCACTAAAATTTTATAATCTTTAAGTGGTAAACTTTCCTCTTTTGAAAGAACAAACGCTTCTAATTCTTCTAAAATTCGTTCATTTTCCGGGTAACGGCCTTTTCCTTCATAACCTTCAGCTAAAAAGCCCGTGTCTGGGTCGACCACATATATTCCGCGATTCGTTAAAGTTTGAATATTTTCTTGAGTTGCTTTATTTTCAAACATATCTGTATTCATCGCAGGAACGACAAAAGTTGGAGAAGCTGTTGCTAATAATGCCGATGTTACAAAATTATCAGCTAATCCATAAACCATTTTCGCTATTGTATTGGCCGTCGCTGGAGCCACTACAGAAATATCTGCCCAATCAGAAATATCAACATGCGCAACATGCGAAGGGTCTTTTTCAGAAAATATATCAATGTATACTTCGTTTTGGCTTAATATTTGAAAAGTCATAGGGGCTACGAATTTAGCAGCAGATTCTGTCATCGCTACTCGCACTTCTGCGCCAGCTTTTATAAAAGAACGCATTAAATCCACGACTTTATAAACTGCAATTCCACCCGTAACATAGAGCGCTATTTTTTTATCTTTTAACATGATAAGCACCGGTCCTTATTTATATATTTCTTCTATTTTATCAGAAATCTATACTACCAGGGAAAATAAGTCTCTTATTGTTTATCTATCAACCGAAAAAATAAGCCCTTCATAATACAACATGCAAACGCATTGTGATATGAAAGACTTTATTTATATGTTTTTAAATTTTTTTATAAATTTTCGCTACCGACACTTTCAGGGTCAATAACAATATCTCCAGAAGCAATCTCTTCTAATGCTTTCCCTACATGTGAAATAGATTTATATTCATCTAATAATTTGCGATGATTTTTATCTTCTTTATTTTCAATTTGGTGAGCGCGTTTAGAAGCTAAAATAACTAGTGAGTATTTAGAATCTACTTGTTCTAACAGTTTGTCAATTGATGGACGTATTAACATTTATTTCATCTCCTCTATAATTTTTGAGAACCGGTCGATATTTCTTTCGACTTTTAAATGTTCACTTTCAATAATACTACGAATTTTACGTGCTGCTTCGTCTACAGAATCATTTTCAACAACGTAATCGTAATACTTAATTAATTGTAATTCTTCAACGGCTTTTTCCATACGTTGTCCAATTACCTCAGGACTATCGGTTCCACGATTTTTAATTCGTGTTTTTAATTCTTCTAAATCTGGTGGGGATAAAAAAATAAAAATTCCTTCCGGCATACGTTTCTTAACTTTTAAAGCACCTTGGACTTCGATTTCTAAAAAAACATCTTGTCCTGAATCTAAAGTTTCGCGAACATAATCAATGGGTGTTCCATAATAATTGCCTACGTAATTCGCATATTCTAGAAGCTTTCCTTCTTTTATATATTGCTCGAACTCTTCTTTTGTTTTAAAAAAGTAATCTACTCCATCTACTTCTCCAGCACGTTTTAAACGTGTGGTCATCGAAATAGAAAAGTCAAAGTCATTATTATAATGATCAAATAGATGTTTTCGAACGGTTCCTTTTCCAACTCCTGATGGACCGGAAAGCACAATTAATAATCCTTGCTCCTCCATTTTCATTTCCCTTCTACTACAGATACCTGTCTGACTTGTATCTTTCATTTAATAATAACATATTTTTACCATTTGTGAATAGTTTTTAAACATTCAATTCCATTTCAATGGTTTTTCTGCTATTTATTATTGTGGTAAGGTTTACATGTCTAAAGGAACTGGTCACTTAATTAAAAGTATGTGATTATTTGATCTATTTTTTATTTTTAATGCTTAGAAGCAAAAACATATAGTAGTAAAAAATAAAACTAGCTTAGATTATATAAATAATCGGCTAGTTTTACTTTACACTAGTCACCCATATCTTTAACTTTAATTAAACGAGTGATCTCAGCGCGTTCATTCTCTTCTAACTTCATTTCAATAAAGTAAATCGTCTCTTCTAATTGTGGAATCGTCATGTATTCCAGAGCATTTACTCGACGACGCGTTTTTTCAATTTCATCTGCCATTAATTGGCAACGTTTTTCAATTTCTGCAAGTTCTAACATACGTGGCATAACATCCAACATTTGTTCGATTGCAGAATCTAATTCACTATTTGAATTTAAGTACCCATATGAAATATCACTAATATCATCTGGAGTATCTTCATAGTTAAAGTTCATTTGCGGTACACGAATGTTCATAATATTTTCTTGGTCTATATTTAATGACACACTTTGAGAAGGTGTTGTCATTACTTCCCCAATATAATTATCGTGTAACAAAGCATTAGCAATCGAATAAGATCGCATGCCAGCTTCGATTTTTTCTTCAACTTCGTTACGCAATTCGTTATTTTCACGAATTAATGAAATAAACTGACGCATTAACTCATCTTGTTTATCTTTTAATAATTTATGACCACGCGAAGCAAGTTCTAAGCGATCTTTTAAACGAGATAATTCCATACGCGTTGGATTAACGTTCAGTCTTGCCATTGTATCATTCTCCTTTAGGTAGATACTTGTTTAGCATTTCATCACGGATACGTGTTAGATCTACTCGAGGTAGAATTCTCAGTAATTCCCAACCGAAATCTAAAGACTCTTCAATGGTACGGTTTGTATAATTTCCTTGATCGACATATTCTTGCTCAAAACGGTCTGTAAACTCGACATATCTTTTATCAGATTCGGTTAATGCTGCTTCTCCTAAAACGACAGATAATTCTTTTGCTTCTTTACCTTCTGCATAAGCAGAGAAAATCTGGTTCATCGTTGGCGCATGATCTTCTCGGGTCTTCCCTTCTCCAATTCCGTTATCTTTCAAACGCGATAAAGAAGGTAAAACATCAATTGGTGGTTCTAAACCTTGTCCGAATAACTCACGCGACAAAATAATTTGTCCTTCGGTAATATACCCTGTTAAGTCAGGAATCGGATGTGTGATATCATCTTCTGGCATCGTTAATATTGGGATCTGCGTGACCGATCCATCAATACCTTCTAAACGACCTGCACGTTCGTATAAACCTGCTAAATCTGTATATAAATAACCTGGATATCCACCACGTCCTGGAACTTCACGACGAGCAGCTGATACCTCACGAAGTGCATTCGCATAATTTGTCATGTCCGTCATGATCACTAAAACATGCATATTTTTTTCAAAGGCTAAATATTCAGCCGTTGTTAATGCTAATCTCGGAGTCGCAATACGCTCAATCGCCGGGTCATCCGCTAAGTTCACAAAAACTACAGATCGATCAATTGCACCTGTTTTTCGGAAATCATCCAAGAAAAATTCAGCTTCATCGAAAGTAATTCCAATAGCTGCAAAGACAACCGCAAATTCTGTATCTGAATCTTTAACGGATGCTTGTCGAGCAATCTGAACAGCTAATTCATTATGAGGCAGTCCTGAACCAGAAAAGACAGGTAATTTTTGCCCTCGAACTAAAGTGTTCAAATGATCAATTGTCGATATTCCAGTTTGGATAAACTCATCTGGGTACTCTCTAGCAATCGGATTGATTGCTTGACCATTAATATCTAAAGATTTTTCTGGAATTAATTCAGGACCTCCATCGTATACGCGTCCCATTCCATCAAATGTACGACCAATCATATCTTCTGATACTTTGAGTTCTAATGGTCTTCCAGTAAAACGGACTTTTGTATCTCGAAGATTTATGCCTGAAGTCCCTTCATAAATTTGAACAACCGCATTGTCTCCATCTATTTCTAATACTTGACCAAGACGGTTCTCACCATTTTGAAGTTCAACTTCGACTAACTCATCATACTTAACTCCTTCAACACCTGAAACAGTCATCAAAGGATCGACAACAGATGTAACCGAACGATATTCTTTTAATACCATTAGTTCTCACCACCTTTTTGTAATACTTCACGAATGTCTGTTACTATTTCATTTCTTAAGTCTTCTAGATTTTCAAAATTAGCTTCAGGAATAAATTTCATTCGGCTAATTTGTTCTCGAACTTCTGAAGTACCTTCTATGATTTCATCATAGTAAGCACCTAGATCTAAAGCTTTATTTGCTTCATCATCATATTTCATAATGGTTGCTAACATTTCATATTGTTTATCAAATGACGTATACGTGTCATCCTCATCAAAGGCGTTTTGTTGTAAGAAATCTACTCGAATCATTCTGGCAACGGCTAATTTTATTCGGTCAGAATCAGATAAAGACTCTACCCCTACCAAACGCACAATTTCTTCTAACTCAGACTCATCTTGTAAAAGAATTTTCGAGCGATTAATTATACTGTTCCAGTCCACGTCTAATTGATTTCCGATTGTTTCATTCACTGTCGATGAATATTGAGAATAAGAATCTAACCAGTCGATTGCAGGGAAGTGTCGTCTTCTAGATAAAGAACTATCCAGACCCCAAAATACTTTAGCCACGCGTAATGTGTTTTGAGTAACTGGCTCTGAGGTATCTCCTCCTGGAGGTGACACTGCTCCAATTGCCGTGATACTTCCTTCACGTTCATCATCGCCTAAAGTAATCACTCGTCCCGCACGTTCATAATAATCAGCTAAACGACTTCCTAAATATGCAGGATATCCTTCGTCACCAGGCATTTCTTCTAATCGACCTGAAATTTCACGAAGTGCTTCAGCCCATCTTGACGTCGAATCCGCCATAACAGCTACTGAATAACCCATATCTCTAAAATACTCTGCAATTGTGATTCCTGTATATACAGAGGCTTCACGTGCGGCTACTGGCATATTTGAAGTGTTTGCGATTAAGATAGTCCGTTCCATGATAGATTCACCAGTCGCTGGATCTATCAATTGTGGAAATTCATTAATAACTTCTGTCATCTCATTCCCGCGTTCTCCACAACCAATATAAACAACAATATCAACATCAGCCCACTTCGCAATTTGTTGTTGTACGACAGTTTTTCCAGCTCCAAATGGTCCAGGAATCGCTGCCGTTCCCCCTTTAGCTACTGGGAAAAGCGAATCGATGACTCGTTGACCTGTGATAAGTGGTTCATCCGGATTAATTTTTCTTGCGTATGGACGTCCGCGTCGAACGGGCCATTTTTGCATCATTGTAAATTCTTGGTCACCATCTTCAGTTTCGATGACATACAATGTATCTTCAAGACGATACGTTCCATCTTCAATCGATTTAATGGTTCCACTGACACCATTTGGTACCATAATTCGATGCTCAATAACCGGCGTTTCTGGAACCACACCGATGATGTCACCCGCAGAAACTGCATCTCCAACTTCAACTTTTTTAGTAAATGTCCATTCTGTTTCACGATCTAGTGGATCTACTTCAACACCACGCCCTAAATAGTGGCTTTCTGATTGATCAACAAAAGATTGTAATGGACGTTGGATTCCATCAAACATTTGCGCCATAATTCCTGGTCCTAATTCTACAGATAATGGCTCTCCTGTTAATACAACAGGCTCGCCAGGACCAATCATTGATGTCTCTTCATAAACTTGAATTGAAGCAACATCATTGCGCATTTCTATAATCTCACCGATCAGACCAAATTCTCCAACCCGGCAGATATCTTGTATATTTCCATCCTCCATGCCACTCGCTGTAACAAGAGGACCAGATACACTAACTATTGTTCCATTTTTCAAATTTTTAACCTCCTATAAAATATTTTGACCCACTGCTTTTTCTACATTCTCCTGTACTCGTCTTTTACCTATACCTCGTGAGCCTGTATGATCCGGGATCAAAATGATAGCAGGGAGCATTTTATCATCATATTTTTTGATGGTTTCTGTTATTTTTTCTGCAACTTTTTCGGTCACATAAATAACTCCATAGTTTTCATTTGCTAAGTTGTCTAATATATTACTAGCATCTTCTGGATTATCAGACATAAAAACTTCAAAACCAAGCATTCGATAAACTAAAACAGAATTCTCATCGCCAATTACACCAATTTTATGTGACATAATTTAACCGCATCCTTTCACGAATCTCTTCAACTTCCATATCCGTTCTCTTAGCGAATAACAATATCCTTAAGTTTTTCGCTTCAACTTCCTTTGCATGCACATAAGCAAGAATTGGAAGTGGCCCGGATGCGATACGTTTTCCTTCCTGCATCAATAGCATCCATTCATCATCAATTATTGCTTCCAAACGATCAATCTTTATATCTTCATCTTCACTCGCTTGGTCAATAATTTTATCTAAATACGTGCTATTATAATAATTTATAACATCTGAATAATCTCCACGTGCTAAATCAATAATCTCTGCTTTTGGAATAGATCCGGAACTAGATAATACTGAATTTAGAAAGTTTCTCGTACGTCCTTGGCTCATTGCACGGACTAAAGTAATCACGTTTCGATAATCAATAAATTTTTCCGTATAGTCAATCAATCGACTATCTCCAATTTCTTCAGCAAGTAATCTTAAGTGCTGTAAGAAGCGTCGATCTAAAATAACATCAATTGAATATAAATCGTGATATTCATCATATTCTTTACGAACTTCATTAATACTTTCCATATACAATTCAGGCAGTCTAGTACTATGACCTGACGTGACTGCATAATCAATGGCTGATTGACTAAATGGAGAAAAAGGAAAATATAAATGTTCTAAATTACTCTCCATAATATTTTCTTTAAATGCTAGTTTTATATTATGGTACGTAAAACGTAACGTAACATATTCATTTAGTAATGCGGAAGGAGAAATTTCCGAAATTTGTTTATAAGTATCTACAAGAGATCTTGTTAAAGCTTCTTCTAAATTACTACCTGCTTCTTCAAGATACTGATGATAATGAGTCTCATCCAAAATTCGTTTCGCTTCTTCATAATCATCCGCAGTTAACATTCGTTCAAAATCTTCCGGAGAAAGGAGGTCTTTTTCATAAACACGAACCAGTACATTACTCGCTCCATACTGTCGGTTAATTTTTGACATTTTTTATCCTCCTTTATTTTTCATTCTGAAAAAGTTCATTCGTTATATGTGGTAATAATTCTTGTTGATTTTCTTTAATCAGTTCGTCAAAGAAATAGTTATAATCAATATTATCTCTTCGAACAAGAATACCCGCTTTATTTTTTACTGTTTCTTCTTCCATACGTACGTGGTGATTCCATGGTAAATAATTATTTAACCATTCATTATCAAATAAGTGCTTTGATTTTTCGCCCACAAATATAGACACACTTTGTGTAACGTCTACATTTTCTAATGCTTTTACCACAATTTTCATAAACTCTTCAGAAGAAATTTCATTTAATTTTTTTGTTGCGTTTTTAAATGTTCTTTGAATAACTTTTTGTTTTTCTCTCAAAATAGCATTTCTATAATTTACATCTTCTGTATTTTTTTTCATTGAAAATTCATAATCAAACTCATTTATAATTCGTTCTTTTTCAGCTGCAAGTTTTTCATCTGCATCATTCTGTGCTCTCGTAATTTCTAATTCAGCTTTTCGCTCAGCTTCGCTTAGTTTATTTCGAAGCGCATTTTTCTCTCGTTCTGAAATACGTTCGATCATTAATTTTAACTCAGCCACTTTACTCCTCCTTTATACTTAAAATCATCTCAGCTCTTCGTATTATTTGAATAGAATAAGTAGTAATGAACCTACAAAGGCTAGAACCGCAAACATCTCAACCATGATTCCGTAAATTAATCCTTGAGTTACATTGTCTGGCTGTTTTGCTAAAATTTGGAAAGACGCCACAGCTACTCGACCTTGTCCGCGTGCAGAAGGGTATCCAGCGATCGTAATAGGTAAAGCGGCCATTAAAAAGTATAAGCCATCAGATGCTGCCATCCCTGCGTTAATCTCTAAAACAATTAATAATCCAATAACAAAACCATAAAGTCCCTGAGAAGCTGGTAATGTTTGTAAGATTAGTGCTTGACCAAATTTATCTGGTTCTTCTGTAGATAAAGCAGCTGCTGCTTCACCTGCGTCCGCGGATCCGATTGCCGAACCAATCCCTGGAACCATAAAGGCTAATGCTGCACCTAAAGCAGCCCAGACCATCCCACTTTGTTCACCAAAAAGCATTGCAAAATTTTCCATAATTAATAATCCTCCTGTTTAATGTGTAAATTATTCTGTCGAATTGTTTCTAATTAAAATGTGTTTTTGTAGTAACGGAATTGGCGCAAATTCACGGCCGCCTCCACTATAGAATTTCCCAAAGAATTCCACGTAATTTAAACGAAGTGTATGAACATAACCACTAATCATAGCAATGAACATGTTAAATAAGTGTAAACCAATAAAGATAAGAATTCCTACAGTGAATCTTGCCCAAACTGGTAATAGCCCAATTACTAAGTTAAAAGCCATTCCAATATTTGCACTAGCAACTCCTAAAGCTGTTAGACGGGTGTAACTGATCACATCGCCAATATAACTAGTCACGTCAAATAAGCTAAATACACCGTTAACGACACCTTCTATTTTATTTTCATTTGAGATTATATTGATGAGTACTGTTGCTGCTAAACTTAAAAGAATGATAGCTATAGCAACCATATTGATAATTGAAGGTCCGCCAAAGAAGGCATTTAATGCTATCGCTACTGCTGATAGCAAAATAAGAATCCAAGAATATCCATCCGTAAAACTTTCAGCATAATTTTTCTTCCGATTATTTAAAATCGTATTTAAGAATAAGCCAAGAATTAAATGAACTAATCCTATACCCATGGACAATATCATAATTTCTAATAACTGATCACTTAAAGACATCACACCGAAAGGTAACTCAATACCGAAGAAACTACCAAAGAATAAACCGGCTAATGTCGTTCCAATCATTAATTGACCAAAGAACTCTAGATTTTTTTTCATACTTGTTGATAGATTTAAGAATTTTAAAGCAGTGAAGACTGCAATTATACCTAGCAGACCATAACCTGCATCTGCCGTCATCATCCCGAAGAATAAAATTGAGAATGGTTGGACAAACGGTGTAGGATCCATTTCGTTATATTTTGGTGTACTATACATCGAAACAACATTTTCAAAAGCACTTGTCGCTTTATTATTATCATATTTGATCGGTACATTATCAGCTTCTTTTTCACTGACGTCTTCTATAAAAGTATAGACATTTCCTTCACCGATCACTTTTTCAAGATTTTTAATTTGCTTTTCAACAACATCCTCTTCAATCCATCCACTTAAAACAAATAAGTGTTCACTGATGAGTATTTCTTCTTTTACTTTCAGTCTTTCACGAACATTAAATAAGTGCTCTTCTGATAACTTAAGATCTTTAAGTAGTTGACTATATTCATCTTGTCGATCTTTTAAGCTTTTTAATTGATCATCTATTTGCTTGATTTCGTCTCTATTTCTTATAAGTTCATCTTCTGGTAAATGATCATAAACATAATTTAATCGTTCAAATCGATGACGGATTAATGTTTGTTCCACATCATGTGCTTCTTGGGCAGAAGAAATAAGCAATAAAACCATTTCTTCTTCTGAATAGTGAAGTGTTTCGAAATAGATTTCGCTATAATGCTTCAAATCATCTTCTAAATCTTCATAGCGTTCCGTGTCAATAGCCCCAACAGTTGCTCTTGTTATTTTAAAATCTTTAAGTGTTTTTGGATTAAAATCCAACGTTCGCCATCTGTTTAAAAATGAGCGTTCTTCTTCCAGATTTTCTTTTTGATCATTTAGATCATTTACCTGTCTTCTCAACGACTGAGCATCGTTAATTAACTTATTAATGTTTATATTCTCCATATAATCATGAAGCTCATCTAATGAATAAGTTTCTTTTTCTTGATTTAAACTTGCAAAGAATCCTGGCTTAGGCAAAACTTCTTCCAAAAATTCTATATTTTCTTCAACATCATCAAGCTGACTCGTTACTCGGCTAATTTCTTTTTTATTGGATTCCATCTCAAATTGTTCTTCATGCCGATCAGTATCTTCATCTACTGAATCCAACTCTTGCTGATCATAATAGGCATTAACTAGCTCATTTTGAATAGCGGTGTCAGCTGGAATCACTTCAACAGCTTGATAGCTCTGCAACGATAACATGACAGCTTCTAAGTAATCTTTTTCAGCCAGCAATGTCATTTTTTTCATTTTACTAATTGCCATAACGTTTTAACACCTCTCTCACAATGTAACTAGATAATTCATTTTCTTTATCTTCATAAATTTTCTGATATTTATCTGCTTCATCTTTTACATGCTGTTTATTTTCATTTATTCTATTTTTTAAATCTTCTTCGTATTTTTTACGCTGTTCTTTTTTAAAGGCGCGTAACTCACCTTCTAACTCTTGCTCAATTTGTTCAATTTGCGCTTCTTTATCAGATTTTATTGTAGCAATCTTTTCATCCGCGTCTTGACGTATTTTTTGAACTGTGGCTTCTGCTTCTTTCACATGTTCTATGGCTTCATTTGACAAGATTATTCCCCCTTTCTCTAAAAAAAGGACATAGGTTTTAAGTCTCCTTTAAATGAATTAAAAAGGAAAGGCTTAGAAACTATGTCCTATCACCGTATTATAATTAATCTCGCTGAAATGTGCGTTTGTACTCTATAATAGTAGCATAGAAAATGATCATTTACTAGCGAGTAGCTTGAATCTAGCAGAAAATATAAACATTTAAACACTTTTTTAAAATAATGTTCACCTTTTATTCATAAAGTTTACATAAACTACTTTTTTTAAATATATTATTGACATGCGAATGTGCGTTCGGTATAATTTATTTACAAACATTTGTTCGGAGGTTGTATTTATGGAAAGAGTAACAGAATCAAAAAATAATATATTCGCACATCTCATGGATAGTTATCACGTCGTTCGTAGTCGTCCCCAGTTTAAAGTTTATCCTCAAATGCCTGTAAAACAAATACAGCATTTTGTAAAACAAGCTGCACGTTTAAATCGGCAGGTTGCTATTCAGTTAAATCCGTCTCCATTTTCTAGTGATTTAAGCGAAGTGTTTGGAAAAATATCTTTATCTCCTAGCTCAGGACATATTATTTTATCTCCTGAAGATGGCAAAACTTTCCATTTAATCCAACCGGAATCTATCCGTCACTTGCGTATTCAATAACCAAAAAACAAAATTATAGGTATATAATTTAAAAACTCAGGTAATCGATCCCCTTTTAATCGATTACCTGAGTTTTTTGTTTTTTTATAATATGGGTGATAATAAACGACTAAATTGTTGTTTAAATCGATGCCATAGAGAATAAGAATCTACAATTTCTTGCGTCAATAGATAGGAATCCTGCATATCTTTTTCATAATACTTTACTTGTTCAAGTGCTGCAACTTCATCATATACAAAAGCATTGACTTCAAAATTTAATTTGAAACTACGAATATCAAGGTTTGCTGTACCTACAGAAGTAATTTCATCATCTATAACGATTGTTTTTGCATGCATGAACCCTTTATCATAAATATAAACTTCCCCACCCATTTTCATTAATTCTTCAGCGTAACTCAAAGTTGCTTGATAAATAAACGGATGATCTGGTTTATTCGGAATCATTAATCGAACTTTCACACCTGATAATACAGCTAATTCAATTGTTTCTTTCAATGCATCATCAGGGATAAAGTAAGGTGTTTGAATATAAACATAATCTTTTGCTAAACTAACCATTTTCAAGAAACCTTTTTTAATTTGTTCCATTTCAGAATCAGGACCACTTGAGATAATTTGCACCTCTGTCTTTCCTTTTGAATCGACCATTGGAAAATAAAAAGGTTCATAAGCAATCAATTGAGATTTTTTTGAAGCGTTCCAGTCAATAATAAACCGTTCTTGTAATTGGTGTACTGCACTTCCCTCAATCCGTAAATGGGTATCCCGCCAGTAACCCATATTTTCGTATTCTCCTAAATAATCGTCCCCTACATTAAATCCCCCTACATAACCGACTTTTCCGTCAATGACGACAATTTTTCGGTGATTTCTATAGTTTAGACGAATATTTAGTAAATGAAATTTTGAGCCAAAGGACGTATCCGTTTGTCCGCCATAGGATTCTAGTTTTTTGAATAAAGATTTTTTAAGTGTTCTTCCGCCAACTGGATCATATTGAACTTTAACTTCTACACCTTTTTTAGCGACTTCTTCTAATGCTTCGACAATAGCTGTTCCTAATTTGTCACCTCTAAATATGTAATAACTTACATGTACATGATGTTCGGCTTTTTTAATATCTTCGATAAGCTTACTAAATTTTTCATGTCCATCGACATAATATTCTACTGTATTGTCTAAAGAAACTGGTGGCTGATCAACTCTCATCAACATCTTAGCAATTTCATATTTTTTATTTTCTGGATTATTAAAATCTTTTTGTTCCAAATATTCCAATTGTTCTATTTTAATATTATTTTGAATTTCTAAATATTTGGGTAGGCCTACTTTAGATTGTTCCCTTAAATTGTAAATATCTTCTTTTGATATTTTTCTCCCTAAAAACAAATAAATAATAAGTCCAAATCCAGGAAATACAATCAAGACAAGCAACCATGCCCATATCGCTGCAATATCTCGATTTCTATCAGAAAAAACAGTAATAATAGAAAGCAATGTATTAATTGCAATAAGAGCAACAAAAAATAAATAAAAATAACTCATTTACTGACCTCCTCTCTCTTATAAAATTATATTCTATAAATATGCATTTTATAAGAGTAATATACAAATGTTTATCAATTTCCATGCAACTTAGTGATTTTTCCCTAAAAATACCCCCTTCTCCAGGAATAATGAAAAGGGGGGGTTAAATGACTTACTTTCTATTTTGTTTCACTTCCATGATAACAGGTAGAATAATTGGTCTTCTTTTTGTCTTTTTAAATAAATAAGAACCTAACTCATCTCGGACATTTGATTTTAGTGTATTCCAAGAGAATTTCTTATCCTGGATTGTATCATTCACTACTTTTGCGACAATTTTATTTCCTTCGTCAATTAATTCTTGACTTTCTTTCGCAAATACAAAGCCTCGAGTGACTGTATAAGGACCTGAAACCAATTTTTTCTGCTGACGATTGATTGTACAGACTGAAACGAAAATACCATCATCCGCTAGTATTCGGCGATCTCGTAGAACAATATTCCCAACATCACCAATACCAATCCCGTCAATCAATGTATTCTCAGCTGAAACTTGTCCAGTTTGACGCATAGTGCCATCCGAATATTCCAAGACATCTCCATTACTTAGAATAAAAATGTCTCGATATGGAATACCTGTCTGATGAGCAAGGTCACCATGTGCTGCTAACATACGATATTCTCCTTGAACAGGGATAAAGTAAGTAGGGTTTAATAAATTAATCATCCATTGTAAATCAGTAGGTGTCGCATGCCCAGATGCTTTTAAATTATCAGTAATTGATTTAACTGTTCCACCTGCTCGATAGACTTGGTTTTCAGTTTTTGCTACATTAATCTCCATAGCTGAAGATGGACTTGTCACAATATAAACTAAGTCTCCCTTTTTAATGTTCACTTGGTTGTGTAATCCTCGAGCCATTTCATCTAATGTTTGAATAGGCTCTCCTGCACCCCCAGTTTCTAAAACAACAACTTCTTCATCCTCATAGTCATTGATTTTATCAATGGATACAAATAAATCTTTATCTGGTAATGTTAGTTTATTTAAATCTAGTGCAATTTGCATAATAGATTCAACATGGCGACCTGAGATAAATATTTTACGACCAAAACGACTTGCTGCGTTTAAAACTTGTTGAATACGCATGATATTGCTAGCTACTGCTACAACGATAATTCGGCTTTTTGTTTCTTGGAAAGTTTTAAATACTTCCGCTTGAATATCTGATTCAGGAACATTTTCTGTTATACTTTCTGCTTCCATAGAATCACTTAAAAGGGCTAAAACTCCCTCTCTACCGATTTCGCTAATTTGACCGTATTCAGTTTTATAGTCTCCTGTAGCTGTCTGGTCAAACTTGAAGTTTCCTGTATAAACAATATTTCCTTCATCCGTCCGTACTGCTATTCCCATTGAATCTGGGATAGTATGTGTTGTGCGGAAAAATCGAACGACAGTTCCATCAAAATCAATCTCAACTTCTTCATCAATCGCATGATAGTCATCGAACTGGATATCTAATCCCGCTTCTTCAACGTACCATTTGGCTAATGATATCGTTAACTCTGATCCAAAAACTGGGACATTGAATTTGTCTAAGAAGTACGGCAGTGCACCAATTGCATCTTCATGTCCATGCGTTAAAAATACACCTGCTATCTTATCTGCATTTTTCTCTAAATAGGTAAAGTCTGGTATCACTGCGTCTATCCCATATAATTGATTTTCAGGATAAGCTAATCCACAGTCGAGTACAAATATGGCGTCATCTACTTCTATAACATACATATTTCGAGCATTTTCTCGCACTCCACCTAGAGGAATAATTTTTAAATTACTCAATCAAAACCACCTTCTAAATGTCATTAATAACGTTCATTCTTATTGATTTCAAGTATAGCATAATTTGAATTCGTTTTGAAATACGTTTCCTTACAATAAAAACGAACCGTTATTTATTTTTCTTTTTATGTTTATCGATCAAATTAAAAAAGTAGCAGAATATTCATCGAAACGCTCATTTCATCAATAAATCCACTTGAGCGAACAGAATCTTCTGCTACATTACGATCATTTTATCGCTTTAATTAAGAATTAATTTTCTTGTTTTTTACGTTCTTCAATCACGGCTTTATGTGATAAATTCACTCGTCCAAGTTTATCTACTTCTAATACTTTAACTTCTAATTCATCACCAACGGATAGGACATCAGATGTGTTTTTAACAAAACGATCTGAAATTTCTGAAACGTGGCATAAACCTTCAGTTCCTTTGAATATTTCTACAAAAGCTCCATAACTTTCTACACGTTTAACAATACCGTTATAGGTTTTTCCAACTTCTACTTCTTCTGTTAGCTCTTCGATAATTTCTCTGGCACGAGCAATCATTGCAGCATCTTCACCGTAGATAGAAACTAGACCTTCATCATCGATGTCGATTTTAACTTCTGTTTCTTCGATGATTTTGTTGATGGTTTCTCCACCTTTACCAATAACCACTTTGATTTTCTCTGGGTTAATGTTCATTGATTCAATTTTAGGTGCATAAGCACTTAATTCTTCACGCGGTGCAGAAATTTCAGCTTCAATATTATCCAAAATAACCATACGCGCTTTTTTAGCAGCTTCTAATGCTTCTTCTAAAATTTCAGTTGTGATACCTTCAATTTTGATATCCATTTGTAAAGCAGTGATACCTTCACGAGTTCCGGCAACTTTAAAGTCCATATCTCCTAGGTGATCTTCTAAACCTTGGATATCTGTTAAGATGGTGTAATCTTCATTATCCATAACAAGTCCCATGGCGATTCCGCCTACTGGTGCTTTAATTGGCACACCTGCATCCATTAATGAAAGAGTTGCTCCACAAATACTTGCTTGTGATGAAGAACCATTTGATTCTAACACTTCTGAAACAACACGAATCATATATGGGAATTCCTCTTCGTTTGGAATAATTGGCTCTAATGCTTTTTCACCAAGTGCACCGTGTCCAATCTCACGACGACCTGGACCACCGATTCTTCCAGTTTCTCCAACTGAGAAATTCGGGAAGTTATAGTGATGAATGAAGCGTCTTTTCTCTTCACTACCTAAACCATCTATAACTTGATACTCATTCAATGGACCTAATGTTGTAGTAGATAGAGCTTGTGTTTGTCCACGTGTAAATAATCCTGAACCATGAACGCGTGGTAATAACCCTGCAACCGATTCAAGTGGACGTACTTCATCTACTCCTCGACCATCAGGACGTACTTTTTCTTGTGTAATCAAACGACGTACTTCATCTTTTTCAAGATTATTCATGACTTCTTTAACATCTTTTAATAAACTATCTAGTTCATTTTCTGTTAAGTCAGACTCTGCATATTTGATTTCATAAGCTTCAACTACCGCTTCTTTTAAAGCATCTGTCGCTTCCGCACGTTCTTGCTTGTCAAAGATTTGAATAGCTTCTTTCATGCTATCGTTATAAGCTGCAGAAATTTCATCTGTTAGTTCTTGGCTTGGAAGTAAGAGTTCAACTTCCATCTTTTCTTCGCCAATTTCAGCAATGATTTGCTCTTGGAATTCGTTTAATTCTTTTACGGCTTCATGACCAAATAATAAAGCTTCTAATAAATCAGCTTCTGACGCTTGTTCAGCGCCACTTTCAACCATATTTATCGCTTGTTTTGTTCCTGCAACTGTAACGTTCATATCTGAATTTTCAGCTTGTTCTTCAGTTGGGTTTAATACAAGCTCACCATTTACACGACCAACGTTAATTCCTGCAATTGGTCCGCTAAAAGGAATTTTTGAAAGTCCTAAAACTAAACTTGAACCTAACATGGCAGTCATTTCAGGTGTGTTATCAGGATCTACTGATAAAACCGTGTTAATAATTTGAACTTCATTACGGTACCCTTCTGGGAACAATGGACGGATCGGACGGTCGATTAAACGTGATGTTAGCGTCGCATGCTCTGAAGGACGTCCTTCACGTTTGATAAACCCACCAGGGATCTTACCGACTGCGTACATTTTTTCTTCATAATTAACAGTTAACGGGAAAAATGGTAAGGTTGAAGGTTTTTCGCTTCCTACAACTGTCGAAAGAACAACTGTCTCGCCATATCTTAACAAAGCAGCTGCAGAAGCCTGTTTGGCGACTTGACCAATCTCAACAACCAACTCACGACCTGCTACCTGAGTTGTGTATACTTTTTTCTCGGACATATATTTTCTCCTTTTTCTTTCAGAAACAGGAAGGCTCCTACTAAACAAATGTCAAATTTTAAAAATTATCCATGTAGTTAAAACTTCACATTTGAATAGTAGTTGTATACTCCCTGATTCTTTTATATATATTTTTTTGCTTTTTTTAAAAAGAAAGCGAGATTCAAGAGAATCTCGCATCCATTAATACTTATGTCGATTAACGACGTAAGCCTAATTTTTGAATTAAATCACGGTAACGAGTAATGTCTTTTTTACGTAAGTAAGCAAGTAAATTACGACGGTGACCGATTTTTTTCATTAATCCACGTTGTGAATGATAGTCTCCACTGTGTGTGTGCATGTGGTCATTCAAATTGTTAATTTCACTTGTTAGTAAAGCAATTTGTACTTCTGGAGAACCAGTATCTCCTTCATGACGTGCATGCTCTTCAATGATTTGTTGTTTTTCATCTTGTGTTAATGTCATGTTTTTCACCCCTTTTATTTGTTGAATCCAATTACCGAGATAACGTTGGTGATTCAATCATCCAAGTAATGGTCATAGTATTTAGTTTACTAAACACCTTAGTTAATATACTAGACTTTGTTGAAATAATCAAGTATTTAAAACAAAAATACGTTTGAACTGCTCTATCCTTTCGAATTAAGAATTTGCCTGTAATTCTAACATAGCATCTCGAATGGACGCTGCTTTCTCGAATTCTAATTCTTTTGCAGCATGACGCATTTCAAGCTCAAGTGTTTCCACCAATTCTCGTTTTTCTGCTTGAGACAATTTGCTGATATTTTCAATTGAGAAGTCTGCATCCATATCTTCAACAATTGTAGAAATACTAATTAAGTCACGAACTTCTTTACGAATCGTTTTTGGCGTAATACCATGTTTTTCATTATATTCTTCTTGAATGGCACGACGACGTTCTGTTTCATCAATAGCCACACGCATTGAACGAGTGATATTATCTGCATACATTAGAACTTGCCCATTTTCGTTTCGAGCGGCACGGCCAATTGTTTGAATCAAGGAAGTCTCATTACGCAAAAATCCTTCCTTATCAGCATCTAGTATAGCTACTAAAGAAACTTCTGGGACATCTAACCCTTCACGGAGTAAGTTGATACCAATTAAAACATCAAACTCACCCATTCGTAAATTACGAATAATTTCAGTTCGTTCGAGTGTCTTAACATCACTGTGTAGATATTCAACTTTTATTCCAACCTCTTTAAAGTAGTCGGTTAAATCTTCTGACATTTTTTTGGTTAAAGTCGTTATGAATACACGTTCATTTCGTTCAACTCGAATATTAATTTCTTCGATCAAATCATCAATTTGTCCTTCAATGGGACGAACATCAATTAAGGGATCCAATAGACCGGTTGGACGAATAATTTGTTCAGCAATTCTAGAAGATCGTTCCCGTTCGTATTCAGCAGGTGTAGCCGAAATATAAGCAATTTGCGGTACACGTTCTTCAAACTCTTCAATTGTTAATGGGCGGTTATCAAGTGCACTTGGTAAACGGAAACCGTGCTCAACTAACATTTCTTTACGCGAGCGGTCTCCTTTATACATACCACGAATTTGTGGCATAGTCATATGCGACTCATCCACTACAAATAATGCATCTGGTGGAAAGAAATCCAATAAGGTATATGGAGGATCTCCAGGTTTTCGTCCATCTAAGTGACGAGAATAATTTTCAATTCCAGATACATAGCCCATTTCTAACAGCATTTCTAAATCATAATTCGTGCGTTGTTCTAATCGTTGTGCTTCTAATAATTTATTTTCTCTTCTTAAGACTTTTAATTGTTCATCTAACTCTTCGCGAATGGAATCCATCGCTTTTCTATTTTGTTCATCTGTAGAAACAAAGTGAGTGGCTGGGAAAATAGCTACATATTCTAAATCTGCTAAAATTTCTCCTGTTAATGAATCGATTTCTCGAATCCGATCGATTTCATCACCAAAAAACTCTACTCGAACAGTTACCTCTGCTCTAGATGGTAGAAAAATCTCTACAGTATCCCCACGAACACGAAAACGTCCACGTTGGAAATCAATATCATTTCGCTCAAATTGCATATCCACTAACATATGCAGTAACTCATCACGACTCATCTCTGTTCCCACACGTAAAGATTTTACATGTTCTTTATAATCTTCAGGGTTTACTAATCCATAAATACAAGATACAGAAGCGACAACAATGGTATCTCGACGTTCAACAAGTGAACTCGTCGCTGAGTGACGAAGCTTATCAATCTCATCATTAATACTTGCATCTTTTTCAATGAAAGTATCGGTTGAAGGGACGTAGGCTTCAGGTTGATAATAATCATAATAACTTACAAAATATTCGACAGCATTCTCAGGGAAAAATTCTTTAAATTCAGAGTATAATTGACCAGCTAAGGTTTTGTTGTGTGCAATAACTAGTGTTGGTTTATTAACTTCTGCGATAACATTCGACATCGTAAAAGTTTTACCCGTTCCGGTTGCACCAAGTAAAGTGATCTCTTTTTCACCTTTTTGAATACCTTCAACAATATCTTGAATTGCAGTCGGTTGATCACCACTTGGTTTATATTGTGAATGTAATTTAAATTTTGCTTCTTCCATAACCGATTCCTTTCCATAATTTCTTCATTAAAATCATAGCATAGCAGGAACAAAAAAGCCCTCCGATTGATTGTTTTGACTTTCCAAATAATACAAAGTTATTTGGACGACGAACAAACATCAGATGAGCTTTCCTTTTAGCTATTATTCAATAATTATTGATTGTTTACTAATTTTTGTAAACGTGATTTTTCTCTTGCAGCTTTATTTTTGTGGATTAATCCTTTACTTACTGCTGAATCAATTAGACCAAGTGTGTCGTTTAATAGTTCATTTGTGTTATCTGCATTTTCTTCTACAGCTTCGATAACTCTTTTAATTGCTGAACGAACTTCGGTTGCTTGTCCTTTTTGACGAGCTCTAATTTTTTCATTTTGACGTACACGTTTTTTTGCTTGTGCTGATGTTGCCATATATAAAACGCTCCTTTTTCTGATCATCATTTATTAAAACATTGTTATTTGAGTAATACACTAAGATACCCTAATATTTTTAACATTTTCTAGTATACAAAATTTCTTCAAGAAAAGCAATCTTTATCAACTTTTTTTGTGCTTTAAGTGTAAGAAAGAGGTCACTAACTGACAAGTTCTCAAAGAACACGACAGCCTCTTATGCATCTAGATTAATTTATTTCCTCTTATTAACTAAAAAACATTACGCATGCACTTTGCTCTGTTGTGCAAACCGCATTATAAATAATTCAACCTGAAGTTCTTGATCAATTTGTCCAGTTTTCATTTTATAATCTGCGTCAATTAAATAGTCTAAAGCTTCTGATAATAGGTGCTGTTCATATCGCCGTACATTTTGTAAGGCTAGTTTTACTCGGTATGGATGTACTTTTAATACTTTTGCAATATCACCTTGAGGATAGCCTTGTCTTTGTAAAACTTTCACTTGAAGTAACAGACGAAATTGTGAAATAAGTAAAGCCACTATTTTTATCGGTTCTTCTTTTTGGACAAGTAAATCATGATAGGCCTCAACGGAAGCTTCCACTTGATTATTTAAAACCAGTGTATTCAATTCAAAAACGTTCTGCTCAAGTGATTTTGGAACAAGATGCTGTATCGAATCTTTAGTGATGTTCTTTGAATCAATATGATATAAAAAAATCTTATCTAATTCATGCATCATCTGAGTTAAATTACCATCTGTGCGTTCAGTAAATAATTGAAAAGCTCCATCTGTAAACTGATAACCCTTTTCTTTCACAACTTCTTTAATGTAACGATTCGCTTCATTAGCATTTGGCGAAGAGACGTCAATTAATTGTGCATTTTTTTCTAACGATTTCGTGATTTTTTTACGCCGATCTAACTTTTCATAAGGGGCAAATATCACAAATATTGTAAAGTCAGCTGGATTTTTCAAGTAATCTTCCAACTCATCAATATTGTGGTCTGGAGCATTTCTTACCTTTTGTCCCGTTAAAAAGTAAGGATTTTGTACAAAAACTACTTTTCGTTCTCCAAAAAACGGAAAAGAAGAAGCTTCGAATAAAGCATCATTAATTGTATTTTCTTCCATATCAAAACTGGAAAAATTTAAATCAATGGATTCTTCATCCAATGCATGTTCAATAATTGTTTCTCGAATGCGTTCAATAAAGTAGCGCTCTTCTCCAAGGACTAAATAGATTGGAGCGTAATTTCCTTTCCGAATATTTGCTAATTCATTTTGTATGTTTTTCATTTCTTCACCTAATTTTTATATACTGTGTTCGTTTCTGTAAACCATTGATTTGAAAATGGCCATTTAATATATTTAAACATTATTGCGCCTTCTTCAGCAGTAGTTAATATATTGATTTCCATCTTTTCTAGTCTTTTAATAACTTCTTCATTTGGATGACCAAAAGTGTTATTTCGGCCAGCTGAGATCAACGCCTCATCTGCTTGAATGTGATTTAAAAAAGCTTGAGATGTGGAGGTTTTGCTTCCATGATGAGCAACCTTTAAATGAGTTACTTTTAGATTGGGATAGCGATTAATCACCTGTTTTTCCCCATCTACTTCTAAGTCCCCCGTAAAGAGCCATGTGTCATGTCCTATTTTACCATATAAAGTTAATGAATCATTATTATTACTTTCTTTTACATTTATCGGATGAATAGCCACGGTATCTTTTACAGGATAATCAACAATTAGCGGAGGTTTAAGTATTTTTAGCGTTGTATTCTCTAATGCATCAACCTGTTTAGCTACCATTTCATCATTAAAAGTCCCTTCAGTAGCTACGATTTCGTTCACAGACATAATTTTTCCGATATTTTCAATTTCTCCTGCATGATCTAAATCCGCATGTGTAATATATAAACGATCAATGTTTGAAATGCCTAACGATTTCAATGCGGGTACAGTAACATCTTTTCCAATAGTAAATGAATCCTCTTGTTCTTGCCAAGGTTCTTTCGTATACCATTCGACTCTTCCACCAGTGTCGATCATGGTTACTTTGCCTGTAATTGGTTCTTTAATCAAAATAGAATCCCCTTGTCCGATATCTAACATCAAAACATAACCCACTGGAGAGATCTGATAATAAAACAAACTGAATACTAAAACTCCCAATGAAAACAATGATGGAAATTTTTTCGATTCAATTTTTGTTAAAATTTTAAAAACACTCCAAATCAATAAAAGCATTATCAAAATTGGTAAGCGACCAATCACAAAAGAAAAATCAAAAGTTGTCGTTAAAAAAGTTAAACCATTTTCTATCATTGTAATACACGTAGCAAGAAATTCATTTAAAAAGATAAAGATAGGCGTTGCTTTTAAAAAAGAAGCAAGACTAAAAAGAATAAGTAATGCTGGAAATAATAAATATGTAAAGAATGGAATGAATAGCAAGTTTGCAAAAATGGTTATCCAAGAAACTTCGAAAAAGTGATACGCTAAAATCGGTAAGCTTGCTAAACCACTCATAAAAGAAAATAATAAAGCACTTGTTATAGCATTCAGTTCTCGCGTCCAACGCTTACTTCCCATCATAATAAATATCCCACTTAATAAATAACTTAATTGAAAAGAAATATCAAATACTTGATAAGGATTTACAAATAATGCAAGAATCATTGTCAGGGACCACGCATCTAATGTATTGATATTTAGATGTTTAATTTTTCCAATAAGCAAGATAGCCGTCTGAAAAACCGCTCGAAACACACTGACTCCAAACCCTGCCAACAAACCATAAACAGGTAAAATAATGAGTACAATAAGATTCGTACGCTCATGTGTAATGCCTATACGTAATAATAACCGGCGAATTAAATTAGCTAAATAAGTAATATGAAACCCTGAAATACTAAATAAATGTATAACACCAATTGAGCGATAATTTTGTAAAATAGTCTCAGAGATGTCACGTTTATCAGCAAAAAATAATATTTTTAAATAACTCGCAATTTTTGAATGAAAAGTGCCATCAATATAATTAAAAATTTTATTTCTTAAATGATCTATTTGATAAAACATCGGTTTATTAAGGGATGAATTATTTATAGTTTGAATACTATTTGCTTGCAGTTGCCAATAAACATTTTGTCTTTTTAAATAATTCTGATAGTTAAATTGGTTAAAGTTCGAATTTCTCGAGGGTTCTTCTAGCCCGCCTTCAATGAATAAATGATCCGTAAACGCATCTTCTGACCACATTTCTTTTTCAGTTTCACTTGACAACTTATAACTCACAACTACTTTTTCTTCATTGTCTTCTGTCATGACTCTTCCTTCAAACCGAAGACTGTCACCGTTAACTTTAATAGAAGTTATTTCAGGATATACGATAAACTGCGTTTGAGTGTTTTCTAAAACTGTATGATTCCCTTGATGTTGTAAGAGTAACCCTCCACTAAACATCACACCAATAATAACTGTTGCCACTAAAGTTTCTTTATGTTTTAAAAATAAAATGCGAATAAACCAACCAATATAAAGGATAATACCTACAAAAAAATACTCTGACATTAAAATCATCGAAAGCGGGATACATGATATTGCAGGAAAAATCCATTGTGTTTTTGTCATTCGCATCACTCAATTATTCATGTTATTTTGTAAAGTCTACAGACACTTTTTGGAAAAAGTCATCCGGCATTTCTACTTTTATCATGTTTATTTCTGCATGATCTAATAATTCTTTTGCATATTCACTGTTATTGTAATCATGTAAATAATATAAATTTTCAATCCCTGCTTGAATAATCATTTTTGTACATTGTAAACATGGGAAATAAGATACATAAATATCTGCACCTTCAGTAGGCGCTCCAAACTTTGCACATTGCAAAATAGCATTTGCTTCAGCATGTACAGTCCGTACGCAATGACCGTCTACGATTTTACATCCTGCATCTGAACAATGTACATCCCCACTAACAGAACCATTATAGCCCCCAGATATCACTCGTTTATTACGAACAATCGTTGCCCCAACCGCTAAGCGTGTACAAGTACTGCGAGTGGATATAAGTAAACTTTGCGCCATAAAATATTGGTCCCAAGGTATACGATTCGTCATATTTTCGTCCTCCATTTAATTTTT